>Ga0214542_1010482_pt1 | contig 13510 bp, 6 predicted proteins | sample CNSS1metaG_FD_160096 | JGI IMG/M metagenome (GOLD analysis project Ga0214542, IMG submission 160096) | Root nodule microbial communities from cowpea collected in UCLA plant growth center, Los Angeles, California, USA - CNSS1 | ecosystem: Host-associated > Plants > Roots > Nodule | place: USA...
TCTTTCATTTTGGTTCTTTAAGTGTTGTTAATGTCGTGTGAGTTTAAGCTTGAATCCAACTCTCTTCTTCCTTTCATGAGCTTGAGAAATGAACCTTCACATCTAGATAGCTTGCTATCTTAATGTCCAGTGGGAATTTTCAAAAAGCTTTCTTAAATAACTTCACCATATTCATAACTCTAAAAGAAAACAAGATAATTCTTCATCACATAGACCCCTTTTTTGCCTCGGTTATGGTAAGAACCGAGGCCTAATGTACTATTTTTGTTAAATACATTTATTTGTTTTATGGTTATTCCCATATTTAAACCTGCATATTTTTTTTCAAAAGCCAACACAAACCATAACAAGATACTTTATGAAACATTCACAATCCAAATACATTTAAAAAACAATTGGAAAATCATCTACAATCCAAATAGATATTCTAATCAATATTATTGTACATCTGAATTAAAAATTTGGCACACATTATCCTACCAAACTTTATGGACTTCGTGGGAATTGGCGCATGACTTTTGAATATCTGCAAAATAAGACATTAACTTAAGTTAGTATATAGAAAGACAATATTGCAAAGTATCCGTTTTAGTTCAAATATATATTATTTTTTTTTAATACGAGCACGCACAATGGTTGTCATCCATTGCATTATATAATAATCACACTCATATGAGCCAGTTTGTTTATTACACTACATTATATCAACAACATTACAATTAATTAAGAAAGAAAATCAAATCAAACAATTATAAATATATGGATAGAAGTATCAAATTTGAAGGGAACACCATACAAGACATTTTGCCTTAGCCGTTGATCTCCCTAACAACATGTTATGTCCAACAATTGAACTATGATAAAGGGAATAAGTTAAGATACTTTTATATAACATGTCATATTGTCTTCTACGCCAACATCCTGTATCATGTCTTCCATATTGTCTTCTTCCACTCGCTCTTTCCGTCACTCTTCTCGTTGCTCTTCCATGGTGGAATTGACAACATGTTCAATTCGGGAAATAGTTGGAAAGTCTACTAATTCGCCGTGTCATGTCCATATTGTATAACTTCTAAGGAAACCATCACAATAAGATGTTCCCTAACTTGAGTTGCATTCAAATTTCTCCTATTCAAACAATTGACACAAGGACATCTAAACTTCACCTCATCATCACTTCTACCTTCATCACGTTGCGCAAATTGTATAAATTCTTCTACTTCGTTCTCATACTCAGTGCTGATGCGTGTAAATTAATCCAATCTCGATCCATACGTATATATACTGAAATTGTGTGAACAATTTTAGTAATCTTTAAATCAATGCTCACGTCGCTTGTGTAATCAATGTGTGACCCTATCCCATTCAAGAAGAATCACTTTCTTTATTTTGTTGGTACATATTACTTTTAAAAAACATATCTTAAATTTCACGAAATTTTGCCAATATTTCACATTGGTTTTCAGGATACACGAAATGAAAGTGATTATCAACCACAATCAAATATGCACCCGAAGATCAATACAAAACACAATAACAAATATTCATGAATTTTAAGATATGTATTTTAAAATATATATGCACTAATAAACTACCAGAAAGTGATTAATCTTCTTAAACTGTCCAACCAAACAATTCAAGATTCAATACATTTAACTTATTAGTATTGTATTCCCTTATATTAATTTTTTTTAAAAATATAACATTTTCAAAATGAAAACTCGGGGACAATACATAATTTTCGTATTGAATCTGAAACGGAAAACTAAGGTTAACTCACATTATAAGTTCATCAAAAAACATATTTAAGCAAATAATTAACCACAAATATAACATAAACTAATACATAACATATTAGAATTAGGAACCTAGGAGCGTGATAAGCAAATCACTGGGAGATGATATAATGCAACGAAACAAAAGCACAAGAGACGACGAATCACAGTAAATCACGTTTTCAAGAGCTCCAAGAGATAACATAAAACACAAGAGAGGGTCAAAAATAGCAGAAAAAACCAAAAACAATAAAAAATCTCAATATAATGCAAAACAATAACCCAATTTGTAAAAGAGCATCCGAAACAAAAAAAGGGAACGCGTGAACTTACCCCTTACGAGAAATGGAGGCACGACAGTGGCCGGAAATGGGGAAGAATGCACCGCAACGAATCGTCGGAGCAGTGGCCGCAGAGGAGTTCGCCGGAATAGCAGCACCGTGGTGGTCGTCGTTTCCGAGAGAGAGAGAAGAGGGAACGAAGTGCAACGGGGAAGAAGAAGAACAGTGAAATGGTTTGTGATTTTGTGCCCTAAGTAAAGGATATGGCCTCGATTCTATTTTTAATGAGGCATAAAACTCTTTTGGCACCGGTTTCCTTGACACCCGAGACCAAACATGAAATGATCAGTGGCATTTTTGAAAATTTAGCCAAGTTTTTGGCTTTGACACCAATTTTTTGTGAACCGAAACATAAATTATTTTTGACTTCAGATGAATAATAAACCAAGGCATAAAAATTTGCAGGAATTGTAAAAATATCATCGTGCCATTATATGTTTCGATTCCTAAACAAACCAAAGCATGTAAAGACGAGTTAAAAACATTATTCACTCGTGATGGTGATGAACGACACTATATCGCTATTTGACGAACGAATAAGCGGAAGGGAACAGGAGAAGGTGGAGACAAACAACGTCCGACGATTAACAACGAAAAGGAAGATCAAAAAATGGCTTTGATAAACGTTATTATTTAGTGTCGTGGTAAGCAATTTTGTACTAGTGTAATTAACCCTATAGTTTTTAGTATATTTACATAAACTCGTTTAGAAAATAAACATTTGTTTTTCGGAAGTAACTTTCTTTCTACTTCTTATAAAAGCATATGAGATTTTATTTTAAGATATTTCAAATTTAAGATTTGAATTCCTTTAGAATTTTTTAATATTTATATAAAAGTCACTTAAAATTAAATAAGTTTTTCTTAGGACAAACATACGGATCAAGTATTAAGTCCGAGATGAAAAATGAAAGTTAAATTTTTCCAATTATCATAATTTTTTCTGCAAACTCGTTTAAATCAGCAAACAAAACTTAAAAAACCATAGTTTAATATTTTATTTTTATTTTCCTTTAATAAATTTATTTATGTAAAAGCATCATGCCTAGCCTGAATTTACATAAAACAAACCATAATCTAATTTTATAAACGTAAGTACACACTATATGAAGGGTTGATGCGAAGCATGTAAAACTTGTTTTTGACTCTTGCATGCAATCTACCAATCCTAAATTTTTTAAGTTAGTCAACAAACCAAGATTTAACAAATATTTAATATATCCGGTTTAAAATGTTCATACACGATTAACTTTGTTTACTTCCTTAATTTCAAGCTCAATTGTAATTGTATTTCGTACCAATTCAAATTTCCCAAATCTGTGTTCCTTATTAATTAAGGTATCATGCTTTGCCGTAAATGCACGCCTCCTATGAAATACAAACACTTTTAACTCCTACCTAATAAATCATTGCCACTCTTTTAATGTAAAAACAAATGTACTCTTATTTCTCACTTGGATCACACTTTCATCTAATAAACTACCCAACATGTCTCATTAGAGTAGATACTACCACAAGTTCATGAACTCCTTTTCTCAATTATTTAACTAAGTTTTATCTCTTTTATAGATTAATATATTTTTTATTGTTTTTTTATATTATATGTTCAAAACATTTTTCTATATTTATGTAAATATTTTATCACTTGAATTTGTTGTTATCAAGATGACGTGATTATTATTTTTGTTTACATGTCTCCAATTTATCAATTTATCAATTAATTTCTATTGTTTATATAACTTTGTTTAATTCATTTTTTTGAGAAGAACGAGTTGATGAATAGTTTAAGTGTGTTTGTTCTGAGGTAAGTACGCGAAAGTGTTGCGTTGGTTTCAAGGAATTTGTGGTGATTTACGAAAATAGAAAGAGAATTGAATGGTTAAAGGGTTCTCTTGTTATGCTGAAGACAGAAGCGATAATTGTCAACTGTTGAATCGTGGTTTGACATTTTTACCCTTCTTTTCAATTTTACAATGAGCTCATTTGTTGAGTCATGCCAATAAGACATGATTTTTTTTTGGTTGTAAGATAATCCAAATTGAAAGCTGAAGAGAGCATTTCTCGCAACGAAGAAGAATCCATTCCTAATGATGCAAAATGGCCTCTACACTCTAATACATTGTATTTTTCACAGGTCACTTTTTAGTTGTGTTGGCAACCACAAATAAACGTGCAATAATAATAATAATAATAATTTTATTTAACTTAATAACTCATTTATAGTTTACTTTAACTTAATTTCTACCAAATTTTAATTTTAATTTAATTTAATTTCATCTATTTTAATTATTTTTATTTTAAATAAATAATAACTGACATCTCTTTTAATATAATGTACATTAATTGTATTTTATTTTAAATTATTTTTATGATTAAGGTAAAATATAATTTTTTTTATTTTTATCAATTAAAATATTTTTTTTAATTTGTGAAACTCAACATAAATAACATCTTTCATAAACTTTTACTTTAAATATTTTTATTTCTCATAACTTTTTTAATCCAAACGATCTCTAAAGAATATTAAAAGGAAAATAAGTTAACTTATGAATTAGAATTAAATAAACAGAATTAACCATCATACCATTTTATTTTTTGGTATAAATTATAGAGGAATTTATTTTAATATTTAACAAAACATATTTTTTAATAAGAAATAAATTAACAGTAGTTAAATTTATGAGACTTTAAATGTATAAACTTATTCTCAGGAAAACTTGTACAAATCTATGACAGAAAAGAATGTCTGCAGAGGGGGATGGGATTGTAATTCGGTTCTTACTAGTTGATTGAAAAATAAATATATAAAATTTATAAAACTCCCTGTTTCGTTATATACATATATATATTAGTTGATATATTATATATGTAGATGAAGAAAATAAGAAAAAGAAATAAAGAGTAGGAAATAGTGAGGCAAGGTGTGGAGGAGGAGGAGATCTGCGAATGTATTGTGGTGGTTGTCGGAGTTCCCAATAAACAAATTCAGTGAAAATCTTGAAATCAGCTTACGAAGGGAAATAACAAAGGAACCCTAATAAATACGATGCGTTTCAATACCTGTCACGTTTCGCTCGCTTTCCTTCTCAAATTCCTCAATTTCCTTCAATCCTTCGTTGGCATTTCCATTTTGCTCTATTCCATATGGATGTTCAACGAATGGGAGCATCGTCTTCCTCCTCCTCCTCTCCCTCACGCTTTCGATTTCTATTTAAATCTCTATTCCATCGTTCTCCCCGCTCCATGGTACCACTAATCTTTTTCATTCTCACTGTTTATGCTAATTAATCAACCTTTTCTCATTCGCATGCTTCAACTCTATTATTACACTAAATGCTATCAACTACTTTCACCTTGGGAATTAATACTCAATACTTTCTTAAAGGAAAATTCATCTTTTCGTTATTATTTTTTTTATTGTTTTTTATTTTATTTTAACTATGATGAGATTACTACAGGTGTATGAAATGCTTAGGTTTAGATTTAGACGGTTATTTGCTTTTGTTCGTTTCTAATGCTGAACTCTTTTTTTGCAGGTTTATCTACGCTTTCTTGGGAGTGGGAATTTTGGTGTTATGCATTTCTTTCTTGGGTTGCATTGCAGCTGAAATGATTAATGGTTGCTGCTTGTGTTTTGTATCCCACTCAAATTTTGAATGTTTATTTTTGTAAAGAAGGTTGCGTGCTCAAGTTTTTAAATTGCGGTCGCATTTTTGGGTCACTGTTTTGACGTGCTTTTTCATGTTGTGGGAAATTATAGACTAGGTGGCCGAAACCACCGTTGGGGACTGTTTTTCAAAACTTGTTTGTTGAGTATCTATTGAGCTTTATAGGAGTAGAGTAAACTTGTGTTGAATCCTTTAAAGTAGTAGCTTTTACTCTGCTTTTTTTGATTTCAAATGTTGAAAGTTATTTTTGCTTTTCACTCCTTGACCCTTTGGAAAATTCTAGTACACTCTACTCATCGCGGTGCTTCTTCTCCTGGAAGCTTCTCTGGTGGGATTCATTGCACTTGATAGTGATTGGGAGAAGGTTCTTACTTTCTTCCTCCCCTACGTTATTTATGGACATAGTTGCACTAGTTCGCTCGCGTTTGTGTTCCTCTTTTGAGGTCTATAGTTAATTATTGTCTTTGCAGGATATTCCACTTGATCCAACCGGTCGACTTGACGAGCTTCGAATTTTCATCGAAGATAATATAGATATCTGTACTTGGGTTGGCATTACTGTTCTCGCGGTTCAGGTATTTTCTTTACTGTTGCTGTTTTGGTGTTAGTATCTGGTTTTTTTTCTTCTTCATCTCTCATTGGTAAATGAATTATAGTCTACTAGACCATTTTTTAGAGTTCAAGCTTGTTCATGTTGATGTTCAACAAAATGCTTTTGTTATATATTATCTGAAGTTGATGTTTCTTTATTAGCACTTTTAAACTTTTGGAATCGTCTGTAACTTGTATCATTTAGGGGTCAGTCTTCTTTTTCTCAAGCATCTAAACATTTATTCAACTATCTTAAGTTGTTATTTTTAGTTCATGAACTTCAATTGTATAAGGAATTGGACATATATATTAATTCAGCTCTGTCTTAAGGTTATCTTTTACTCTGTTCACTAGATTCATGGATGGAGTCGGAGGTGTAATTAACTTTGTAGAACACTACACTATACAATGCAGTCACTGTAGTCTCTGGTTAATTTGGTTTCAGTAATTATATGTAACAAAAGTTCATAATAGGAAAAAGAAGTTGTGTTGAATTTGGTTTTAGACTTTGAATTATTGCTATTTTCCTGACTATATATTAGTATTATATCCTCCAAACTATTGCTTTGCTTATTTGGTTGCATTCTAAAGTTCTGTCGGTTAATTTTTTGCGGTAACCTAACATGTCCTTTGAAATTCTTGAATTACTCATTATGTATTAATGTTGAAGATTCCAAAATAAGGTAATGAAAATTCCCATTTCCATAACATGCATATTTTAGCTGAAAAGTCTATTTTCTTAATGCTTTTTTCAAATTTAAGATAAAAATAACCTAATTCAAACATGCACCTCTAGTTATTTGTCAATTTCCATTCGAGATCATTCTGATAGGTGGCCATTTATTTTATTTTCATACAAGAATATTTATTGTGCAAACATTTTTTGCACTGGTCCTCACAAGATTGAACGCTCAATTGATAGTTTGATATAGTACTGATTGTAGGACCAAAGATTGAACGCTCAATTGATAGTTTGATATAGTACTGATTGTATATATAAGACTCTTTTAACTGCTTTATAAGAATTAAGGAATTTGGTCAGTTTAGTGGTGGTATTAAATTTTGTCAGCAACTTGTAAAACCAACTGGTTCCAATTTCTTAATCTCTTATTACCTAACTAATAAATGCATCTATGCTTCGGGGTATTTTTGTACAAAAAAAAAGAAAGCAACAAACAATATAGAGGGAGGGAGTCTTGTAAAAAAGACATAGATAAGCTTCCCAACAGGTTTTTATTAAAAGAATCATTGGTAGTATTGGTGAGTATGAGAGAGGGTGATGAAATTTATGAGTTCTTTCTATACTATACTAGCATTTACAGCAGAACATTAATTTGCTTCCTTTATCTCATAACATGATTTGCTTTCTTAAGTTAATACACACTTCTTAAGAAAATTATTCATTGCACTAAATACCACTGATTGCTGTTATATATAACCTTTTTTGGACAAAATAAATCCTTATTAAATGTAGTTGTCAATCTACTTATGTATTTAGGTGATGTGAGATACCTATTATAAGAGGGTGTTGTTGAAAAATAATTTATGTTTTCTTAGTTTTTTAAAATGAAAAATAATTTGAGATATAAAAAAGCTCATATATGTGATAGCGGGAGTAATAAACAAAAATAATTGTGTTATTATTTTATTTCAATTATTTATATTTTAAACTAAGCTACTGCAATTTATAAACAGAATTAAACATGATTTGTTGTTATGATGACCTTTTTACCCTAAATAAGAAATACTAGTTATTAAACAAAGAGAGTAAAGTAATGAAGCATCCAATGACCATCTTAGAGATCTTCCTAACATGCTTTCTTCTACCTACAAAATTTGTTTATCCTTTACCTCTTGTTGTCCCTACCTTAGTTGGGCTTGAGACAGTAACTTCTTTTTTATTTTAGATTTTAATGCTCTGCTGACAGATACTGAAAGCGTTCGGAAGCAGAGCCTGGTATAAATATGCTGAGCTTTTTAATTCATTAAGGTTGAAACAGGAAAAGTGGACAAAATTCTACCCCAAACTGTGTCTAGCATACTTCATGTCTGTGTTTTACATGTTAAAGACAACCTGAGATTTCTATAATCATTGGTTTACATTTCTAGCATTTTGCTTGTATCCTCATCAAAATAGTATCAATAAAAATCTAACAATCCATATAACAAACATGCTGGATAATGTAAAGTATTCTCTGTATTTTCTTTTATTCCATTCCTCCCCTACTGCTTTTGCTCATTTTTCTTGCTGTCAACCTCAGGCATTGGCTCTACTACTGGCATTAATTCTGCGAGCCACCGTATCTACCCGGGGAACTGATTTTGATTATGAGGATGAATGTGATGTTAGGGGTAGAACTTGGGAACCCCTACTAAATCCTCAATCTGGCCAACCATCTGGCTCTGGCAAAGTTGATAATAGAGGAAATCACTCGGATATTTGGAGCTCACGGATGAGAGAAAAGGTACGCTGGTCTTGAAGTCTTAACCTTAATTTCTTCGATAACCTTTAATGGAATTGAGTCTTTCAGTGATAGGAAATATAATGTGATTTGTCAAGAGTTTGTTAAAAAGCTTTTATTTTATCATCAACTATCAACTAAAACTTCCATTGTTTTTTTCTGTTTATCTTTTTCCATTGGTACATATTATTTAATTTCGGTATTAGCATATAGTATTTTGGTTTTAGATTTATAATTTTATTATTCTATTTTGCTTGGATGCTAACTCTGGTTGGAAAAATTACGTTTTCAGTAGTCTGTTGTCATTGCATGAAATTATTTTTATTTATACTGTTTGAAACAGAAAGGATATGTAACTGTGTTGCACAAATATGTTGCCCGAATACGGAAATGGGTACGGATACCGACACGAAGATACGGCTTAATTGAAAAATTATAGGACACGGAACATGATGTGTATATATATGTTAAGTTTGAAATTGTCAATTTACACATTGTCAACTAACACAAAAGTGGATATAATCTATCTATCTAATATCCAATATGCGAAAAATAGTGATAGTATAAGATTTGTTCCTTATTTTAATCGTCAAAATCATGTCAAAGATAAAAAAATATCTTTCAAATTGGATATAGCGTGTCCTACAAGTATCATACAAGTATCGGAGTATCATACTAAATTTTCCTTTCTAGTTTTGTCTGGGTTTAGAAACTTGAGGCATTTGTGTTTATTACACAGGCTCAAGATCAACGGTTTCTTCAATCTAAGCATGTGGTTCTTAGGATAAAGATTGATAAATTTATGGTTTTCCAACTTGTTTTTGAGACTTCCAAAACGCTTGTTTGTCGATCATTTAGTGAATTTATATGTAGTAGTCTCTGTTCTTCTCTCCGTATTTAGTTTGATACATAGGTATGTCTACAATTCATGTAATCAAATTACTGTTGTGCATGCCTGTTATTGAAGTGTCTCTTAACATAAGTAATGCAGGAATTACTATTTCATGTTTTGCAGTACGGATTGAACCATGGTGATAAGAGCACCTACCAACCATGAATTTCAGGCAATCACCGCTACTAGACATGAAGCAATTCAATGATGTGTCGACATTTGCGTACATACGTGTATATCTTTGGTTCTAATGTTGTACTTTCATTTGATTTCAGGAAAAATTATGATGTAAGCAAAATATAGTGGTGGTGGTATATGTGTTGTAAAACCAAACCAGCTATCGATTGAAGTTTAAAAGTGTCTTGTACTTAAATAGCGTAGCATAAGAGAAAAAATAATAACAAAGCTACATTACAAAGGACCCGATGTAAGCACCTTCCTCATGGCTCTACTGATAGTGCAGTCTGCATCACAGAACATTAGTTGACATTGCTCAATGGCCACGCATACAGCTATATACGTTGGATATGGTGCACGTGAAGCATACGTCTCTCATGTGTCTGGCATTCATTTTTTTTTTCCTTAAAAAACAAATATCATACTTTTGTATGAAATTTGAAAAAGCAGAATTGGTGGGTAAATATTGACTCAACATCAAGTGAAACCGGAGGGTAAATTTTCAGTATCTTATGTACGCTTTATTTAAGAAGTTAATTTTAGAATATGAAAAATGCTAGTTATATAGGTATATGATGATTTTAATAAAATGGGAATAATTTTTCAGTGTGAAGATTTCAGTAAACCAGGGCAGTTTGAATTCACATGACTATGGTGGTTATATGTTTCTCGATGGTAAAATGTTGTCCCATTATTATTATTAGCACTTGATTTGAACTATTTTGTTTCACATTAGATAGTTTTTATTTATTCCTTTATTTATTGATTTCCAGATACAAGGAAGTGTAGCTAATATTATATATTATATTCTTCTGTTGGATGTATTAGAAATTATCCATGTGACCATTTCTGACTGCTACACGACGATGTTGATTATTGGATTAGCTGAGATCGTGTGTTAGTATTTTGGCTTAGTAGATCATGACAACCTTTGTTGCATATGTTCCTCGAGAGAACTGCAGATTTCATTTTATTTTTAGAAAAGGGAAGAATAAACAAAAGCATACACTTCTACTCTGCACAGTACGTTTCGCAACACTCTTTCTCCTCTGTTTCTGTTTTTATAGAAAATGACAAGTTATGAGAGATTGTACTCTCCCAAACTGCAGTCACTGATCTATTCTTAATAATTTTGGAAGCTCGCCTCGTGGAACGTGGTCCACGGTGCTGTCACGGGACTTGAACAGTGATTCAATTTTTAAGTTTTAGATACCATAATTTGTTCTCTACTTTGGTTAGAAATTTCACATCGAATGGTCAATGGGGACAACCTTTTATCCATTGGAAAAAAATGTGTCTTTTTCCCTTGTTCTACTTTAAGGCTTCAGCACGATTCAGATTGCAAATATTAGTACCTCTCATCGCTCTTGGGTCATGGTTAATGTAAGAATCTTTCAACGATTTAGGCAGGCAAATAAACCCAGTTGACCACATCTTTTTGGAGGATGAAAACTTTAAGAGGGAATGATGATCCAGTCCAAAGCAGGAAAATTTTCGGAGCTCGGAGTAACAAAAGGTTACAATGACCACCTCTATCTTTGGATATTATTATTTTAAAGGGTTTTTATTGATTATGGCTGAGTTAGCACTTGTTTCTTGGCTTAAAAAAATTGTAATACTTTTATCCGTGAAAGAATTATTTGCAAGCATCCGAAGCGTTTATTTCTTGGACCACAAAATTAGTCGACACTCCATGTGTGGTAAGAGAATCTGAGTCGGTCTGCGACAAAAAAAGAGTGAACATATATGATTCTGAATTAAACTAGTTAAAATTCTAATTATCTTCCAACTAGTTAAAAAATGAGAGGATTGCATGAACTGGTTTAGAGAAGGGAAATATAAAATGTTCTGATCAATGTTTTATTTAATAGTTCTTTATAAGAAGTCATCGTGTGCCGGGATTGTGATTCCAATTAATCCACGCTTCAACATGGTCTAATGGGAGCCAGCAACATGGGTTAAAGGACTACAGACTGTGATTTCTATGGATGCATAATTCATCAATTATACCAACTGTACTGATGGTACTGTTAAATTATAGCGTCCCAGTTATGGCTAAACCAGTACTAACACGGACAGATAGTGACTCGTGAGTTGTGTGTCAATATTATATTTTGTTCCGATCCCAGATAACCCGTTCAGTGCTAATATTTGCCTAAATGCAAGGATAAGTCTACTTGTTCAAATAGGTCATGTTATATTAGACTCTCAATACGGATAACCTTGTTCTGTTAGATTTGACTCGTCACGGATTGACCATTTAGTGAGTCAATCCAATCCGAGTTACTTATTAGTGAATCAAAAAAATTCGAACTATGGATTGATGGATTAAGCGGATTGACTCACTAGCTCATTTAATTAAAAAAAAATACAATTTGTTTTTCTTCAATCTCAAAAAAACTAAATTATAATTCTTATTAAAATCTAAATAAACCTCAATAGAATCCAAATGCAATCCAAAAGAATGTTAAACTCCAACTACAAACCAAAATCACAAAAATACCAATGTGTTAACTAAAAAAAACAACCTAACCCGACCCAAATACAAAGTCTAACGTAATAAAAAACACTTGTGATCCTTTATTTGCAGGTTGGTGAGGCAACCGGGCTCACCACGGGTTCAACTCGGGTGAGCTGGATTCTATGTGGGTCGGGTAAAAAATTAGCCAAATTAAAATTTGTATAAAAATTTCAACCTAACCTAGCCCGAACCCGTGGTGGGCCGGGTTGACTCACGGGTTCCAACCCATTTTGACAACTCAATGTTATACGTCAGTGTTAATATTTGTCTAAGTGCAAGGATAAACCTACATGCTCAAATAGTCTGTGTTATACGTCAATGCTAATATTTGTCTAACTACAAGGACAAGTCTACATGTTTAAATAGCATGTGTTGTACATGAGTGCAAATATTTGCCTAAGTGCAAGGACAAGTCTATGTGCTCAAATAGCCTATGCCATACCTTAGTGCTAATATTTTCCTAAGTGCAAAGTACAACCTTCGTGCTGAGATTAATGTTTTTCGACATGATATTGATATCTCGTACCAATAGTCGTGGTAACATTGCCTTTGTGCAAATAGATCTTCGCTCTAGGTGATCGATAAGTCGAAACTTGTATTCGTCCATAATTCAAGTATTTTTAGGTTCTTCGCTTTGAAGGCTTGAGCCTTCTTGATAGCAACTCTGAAGAAAGGCTAGAAAAGGTGTGGATCTCCATCTTTAGGAAGATTGTGTGGTAATCTAAGTTCTGGTCAACTTGTATTAGACTGTGCTTTATTACATGTGGTCATTTCCTCCGTTCTTGTTCCTTTTCAAAGGTACTTGAATCTTAAGTCGTGATCATGTCTAACCTCCCCATTATAGTGATCGATTCCATGTTTTCCTTGAATTTCTTCGATTCTAAGCTTTATCTCTCCAGAAAGAGAATGCACACCTTTACTTAAAAGAGAACTTAAAAGAGCTAACACACTTTACTTTAAGGTTGAGCTCGAAACTTTGGTAGTATTTACACGAATACAAAAAGTTAATAATATTTAGGTTTAAATATTGGACCCGAAGCCCACTTAAAATAAAAAAAAAAAAAAAAAACTTAATAAAAGTTT
>Ga0214542_1010484_pt1 | contig 13508 bp, 2 predicted proteins | sample CNSS1metaG_FD_160096 | JGI IMG/M metagenome (GOLD analysis project Ga0214542, IMG submission 160096) | Root nodule microbial communities from cowpea collected in UCLA plant growth center, Los Angeles, California, USA - CNSS1 | ecosystem: Host-associated > Plants > Roots > Nodule | place: USA...
ATGAAAACATAATAAATAAACAAAACAAAAATTAAAAAATATATTTAAAATCTTGAAGCGGATTCTGTCATCCGTTTTGGCATTTTTTGGGGTGCAGAGGCCTACAACAAAAGCAGATTCGTGTTGACTGGGTGTAAGAGTGCAGTTAATTTTTTTTTACTGTGTTTTCTCTTTCTTCATTTAAGGGTAAAATTGGAAACAAAAAAAGTTTTGGGGGGTACAGGAGAAATGCTTTGGGATGCAGGGAGAAGCCCCCTCACTAGTAAGAGGCTTGTGAGAGAAAACAATATGTAAGATAAGGTTGCATCCCATGTTTTCTTTCTGCACCGTCATATTTTTTAAAATTTTAATTATACCCTGCTTGCTTGTAATTATTGGATTTTGTAATAAAAAATTATTCTATAACAATTGAATTTTTACAACTTTCTCTTACAACCTGAGTTGTCATCTTTTAAGTGACTTTTCATTTTTTCTATTTTATCATTTTTTTATATTTCAAACTCATTTAAAGTATGTCAACTCAGATTGTAAGATAAAATTATCAAAATTTATTTGTTATAATATCATTATCCATTTTCTTTAAAAATTATATAATCCATAATGTAAATTTGAAAGACAATCCAAAATGCAAACTATATTTCAGATTATATAATCTATAATATAAATTTGCATTACATATTATGCGATTTGTAATATAAATTTGAAAAACAATCTAAAATGTAAATTATATTTTAAATTGTGTAATACGTAATATAAGTTTACATTACGAATTAATTAATTTGTAACTGCAAATTTGTATAAGTATTGTATAATCTATGCTTCATGTTGCCATTGTGTTTTATACCCATCTTTTTTCATTTCACATGCAAGAGTAAAAGTGCACTATGAAAAACATAACAATGTTGAAGATGGAGGGAGGTGCATCTTGTGCTAAGACAAGTTATCACTAATGGCCGTTTTTCTTTTTTAGGGATTAATCTGACTTTTCCATTTTAAGCGGATAATGGTCAAAATTGGTTGGATTGGCATGTTTTTCACCCTATTATAAACTATATAATTCAATATGAGTATAAGTTCTTAACTACTTGATAAACTAGCTAAAAATTGTAAAAGCAATAGATCGAATTAAAAAAAAATATATATGCTGAATAGAGTTATTTAATGAGCTATTTTACAGACAAATATTTGATACTTAGTTATTTGAGATAAAATGGGATTTCAAATAAATCTGTGAAGACAAAAAATATAAATGAACTCATTTTATAATTTACTTAAAATAACTCACAAATGAAACAAAGTCTAGAACTAGGTTGTACAAAGTGGAGTCAAACTTGTCCATACTCGTTTTTATTTTTCTTAAAATAAAATAAACAAACACTCCACATAACGTCGTGCATCGAAATCACAACTTGGAATACATAAATCTTCCCAAACTTATAGGTTGGTGTTTTTTATCAGATTTTGCTATGTAAACTCACCATCTCTCACGTACTTTATTATTGGTCAGTTTTTGGCAGCTGGCAATGGAAAAACAGAAGAAAGAAATTGCTTGAGGCTCTTATTATAGAGCCAGGGTCGCTCCAGGTGAACCAGGTGACCCGCACTCTTTATGCCTTCATATGTTGCATTATTTCCCACCTTCCTGTCATATGTTACGCAGCAAAAAAAGAAATCAGAAAGCATTAATTAGAGGGAATATAGGTTGATTATATTTGAGTTCAACCCTTCTCAGCTCTATTGTATAATCATTTAATGAATGGTATGTACTTTTTTAGACTAGCATGTTGATTTGACTTACAAGTAAATCTGGTTAAATCATGCAATGTCTAGAAAAAGAAAACGAAACACGCACGCATAGTATGAGATGAAGTGAGTTTCTAATTTTTTCATACACTTGGTGGGCAACCACTGAGATTTAAATTTTTAAATGACTTTATCATATAAAAAAATTATCTTACTCTTTCATTTTCTGCGCAAACTCTAGTTTAAAAATTTTGTCATCCTCACCCCATAGAAGGTGTATTCGCTGCAAAGGAAGAAGTAAAATACTAAAGTTAAGATGATGAAAATATGAAGATTAAGAAATATTTTGAATGAAGAGCCAAAATAGGAAGATTATATACCTGGTGAAGTTTTGGGATATTGATCTGTTTGTAGCTAATGTCTAAGGCCTCCAACAGCTCAGCTCGCTCCTTCCTATTTGAGTACATCGCCTGCAATCAATTGTGCTTACATTACATACTAACCTTTGAAATTCAAATTAAAAATTACCCTATTTTAAGCCATGTCTGCATTAAAATCTTTGCAAAGAAACCTATTTAAATAAATTTATATAACCTCTTAGACTAGTTTATGTATAGGAATTTAAAGATGAGAAAATAAGTAATTGACTTTCTCTAAAATACTTTTTTTTAAAATTATATGTAAACAAATTTTAACAATTAACTTGTACATAAGTTAATTTTAGTTTGTGAAGAAAACAATTGAAAATTTTCTCTTCTAAAAGTAAATATAATCAATCTCTCTTTGTTATTTTTAATGTTCAGTTTTTTTTTAATATCCTTTTATAAAATTTCAGCATAACATTATTTTTTCAAATATATCTTTATTTAATTAATATGAAAAAAATAGTTATAACAATAAATAAAGTATATATAATAACACATAAACATGAATTTATATATATATATATATATATATATATATATATATATATATATATAAAATTTACACTCATATTTGTAAAAATATCCAATTACGTCTATTTTATTAGATTTACGTTAACGTTATGTTGTGTCTGTAAAAAAATAATATTATTATTATTTTTATGAATATGAGAAATTAATATCAAATAAAAATTATGGAAAGGATTTTAGCCTAAATAAAAGGAGTGAAAAAGAAAAGTAAAATAAAACAAAGAGACTCAAAGTAAAATCAATCCACTTGTCTTATTATAAGTTGAGTTAAAAATAAGTTAATTCGGTTTAATTCATTTTTTGAATTAGAAATTTTATAATCCTATTTTATACATCACACATTATTAAGTTGACACGCTTAATTTTTTTTTCTCAATGAAAAAAAAAAATTTACTTTGACACAATTTTACGCCTATTTCACACATTATTTTTCATTACAAAAAATGTTAAATAGATATATAGGTAGTGTCAACCTCCAATTGTCCTTATTTTATGTGTTAATTACAAGCATATTGATATAACTTATTTATATTAATATAATTAAAATGTTATCGTATTTTACCAATAATTGTTATAAACGTAATAAAAAAAATTGAAGTGTCTACTACTTATATACAAACAAATAAATTAAATATTTAAATATTATTAAAAATATTATAAATTTAAAAAAAAATCAATTATTAATTTACATAATTATAAATAATAAATAATTATAAAAGAGTGATAAGAAAAAGGTAATAAATGATTATTATAGATAGCTTACGAATTTATCCATGTTCAACCCATAAATGAAGTTAATAATAATTTGGCTTAATTTTTAAAAGAAAAAATCCCAGATACAACTTACTTAAATGTGTGGTGAAATAGACTTAGTTACAACTGTAGTTATATTATTTTTATTTTTCTATTTTTTCCCTTTAAGTAATTGTTATTTGTTGACAGTTATATGCTCAAATCTTTAATTACCAACAAATTATTTGTTGTATCTCTATCCAATAATATATCTATTACAAATCTTGAGATTATTTTAGTAAATTACTTGAAAATGTAGCATTTTTTAATAGTGTAAACCAGAAAATTAATATCTTTTGTTCAGTACTAATCTATAATAAACTTAAAAAAAAAATATGTATTACAAAATTTATTATATTATATCTACTTTCCTGATAGAAGTCCCAAAGGTAGTTTTTCTTGTTATTTTCCATTGCCGATTTTACCATACTACACATATCAAAATAAATATTAAAATATTATATCTAATTACAAAAGTAGTATTCAAAATTAATCTTTTTAATATACTTTTAATTATTCTTCTAAAATTAAATTTTGTTTTTTAATGATTACTAAAATTATTTCTTATGGTATATACATCATCAATTAAAATATTATTAATAAGATTAAAATAATATTAATAATAATATATCAAAATACTATTTTTTTTTAATTTAATAAACTATTAACACACACGTAAAGAGAAATACTAAGAATACATGCATTTGAGACTCTTCTTCAATAATATAATATAATAATATATATTAGAATTTTAAATTAAAAAATAATATAAATATAATTAAAATATTACTATTTTGAATGTTATGATATCACTCTGTACCCCTTAACCCAGTATCCACTGTTTTCAAACTGGTTTATTCTGAAACTATGAAAGATGCAAGGAAATGCGAAGAACATGATGTGATTTACATGAGTAGAACAGAAAGAAACCTGTAAGAAGTCTGCGTAGAAACGGTTGGGTAAGGAGAGGTTTCTGTAACAAGCAACGGAAAGAAGGATCTTCAGTTCCCCAACGGACACCGGCAACAACATCTCGGAAATCGACGAATACCCTATCCCTTCCACTGCTCTCAAAACTACGGACTCCGTAACAGCCACAACGGCTCCAGACAACACCACACCCTCCACCATCTCAACGTACATCTCAGCCATTTTCAACGCCACAAACCCTCCATAACTGAACCCAACCACAACGCACTTCTCCACCCCGAGCTTCCCCAACCCCGCCGCCAAACACTCCGCTTGAAACTCCGGCGACCGTTCCTCCTTATCGGTGATGGATCCACCGAAGAAGAGAAGGTCCGGCACGTAGACCGCGTAGTCTCTCGTCAAAGCTGCTACCTGACACTGCCAGTTGATGATTCCGTCGCCGCAGAAGCCGTGCAGGAGAACCACCACTGGTTTGGAACAAAGGCGTTTGCCGTTCGAAACGGCGTCGCATGGCCCCCAGAATTTTATAACCGTCCCTGGCTCTGTCTCCACCATATAAGGTCTCAACCCCACCGCCCTCACCAGCCAATGCAACAACCACTCGTATGCTGTCACAAAGTTAATCATTTTCAGTCCCTCAGTTTCTTACTCAGTATACTACAGACGTGGAACATTACCATATTTATAGTTCACTATTTTTATTTCATATTTTATTCTTTAATGCCTCTCATCTGGACCCTTCTTTCTTTTAAGATTTTTGATTTTATGCACTTCTTAATTCTATTTTTTTTTTTTTTTTCAAAAAATTTAAACCATAAGTAAAAAACTGAGAAAATAGAAGATGAGAATATATTTAAAAATAACATTTGTTCGATTTGAAAATTGATGTGTTAAATTATTATTTTAAAATTGAAAGAGTTAAAACATCCAAATTAAAAAAAAATATATGTTGTAACCAAAAAGCCAAAATTGTCCACCATGTTGCATGAGATCATTGAGGAGTTAATTTAGAAGATATGGGGTCCATCTGCCATGACCTCGTCGCAGTCTTAAGATAAAATTTCATGTTACATATTTTTAGATTACATTATCTTTTGGCAGTACAACTATTTTGAACTATAAATATCTATTTTTAAATATTTAATGTATTTATATAATCAAAAATTCAAATTTAAAATTACTATTAACACAATTTTATGTAGATTGATGCACTAATTGAGATAATAATATTGATAAAATAATTGTTTTTACAATATATTTAAGAGTTCAAAGGATAAATGTGTATTTATATTAACTTTGATCTCGATTTTTAAGTGATGTTAGACTATTAGATATATCAAAAAAGTATTTCAGTTGAAAGTTATGAAAGTTTTCATTTTTACAAACAACGTCAATGTTCTGATTCCAAATATGTCGAGATAACATGATTAAAGTCAATCACAACATATGAAATATTGAGAAAATTTTTTAAAAGATAAAATTGTGACGAAACTTCAAACTTCAACAAGTAGATATACCTCATATACAACATTAAGGATGTTATTTCCATGAACTTAGATAAGAATTACTAATGTTCATTTACAAAACTATGTGAGTACTATTAATATTTAAATATAAAATAAATCACAAAAATAATCAATGATATATTATGAAATTAAGTGAACATGAAAAGTGTAACAAAATTAAAGAAAACAAAAAGTAAAAAATAGATAGTATTCAAAATACGTGTACACATATTTTTCATCACCAAATTAAAGATATCCATTACTTAGCTGCAAATGGGTACTTCAAGAAACGGAAAAAATTACAATAATAGCCGCTCCAATACAATAAGAGACATTTCCTTATATGCTAAAATTATCCAATAGTGCTTAAAATGCATAAACTCTCAACACTTAAAATAATTCCTATTCAAATTAATTTGGCAACAAAATTGTTGCAAAATCAAATCCACTTGGCACATCATGCTCCCTCGAAGAGTAAATGCAGTAAAATATGAGGTGATTTTTGTCCTCGCACACAATATTGGGACCGTAAGAAGTATGCACCAAACGTGAATGATACACAAAAGTGTCACACAAATAACGAAGAAATTAGATAAGATGTATCAAGAATGCCTAATCCCATTAAAGCCTCAACAAATTCCTTGCTGCATAACTTTGAGTAAAAGGACAAGAGTCATGACATGGTATTAATCCACATATTTTAGCACCGACACATAAGGAAATGCACCTCGTACCTAGGCTTAATTGTCTAAACTAAAAGACATCAATTTTTTGCTAAAAAGTAACTCCATCAAAGACTCTTTGCATTCTAATATGCACCACACTCTTGCTCTACCAAATAGTCTTATTCATTAAACACTTAATCAATAGCACAATCAAAGATATTAATTACATATCACTCTTATTTAAGTGGCATAAACATGTACCTGAAGTTGTTTTTTATCCATTTATGTCAAATTCTTATCTTTGTTTTAGTTGTCCATGTTTAATACCTTACTAAATGTTACTAATCAATCATTTTTATTCCTCATATCATAATTTTGTAGGTTTGTTTGGTTAAATATGTTTTTGTCCCATAATTTTAAGTAAAAATTAAAATTAGTTCATTTTCGAAACTTTAGTCCAATTTAGTCTTCCAACTTTAGAAATATATGGATTTAGTCTTTTAATCAAATTTTGTTATCAAACGTTATTATAAAACAACGTCAAATAAACTTAACAAAAATTTAGTTAAAATGACTAAATTCACGTATTTCTAAAAGTTGAGGAACTAAATTGGACTAAAATTTTAAAAAAGAACTAACTTAAATCTTCGATAAAAGTTAATGTTAAAAAAACATATTTAACCTTATAAATCCCCATTTAATTGTTTCATGAAAACTTTCAAATAACATATAAAAGATTATACAATGTTTGGCGCAATAACAATCTGCATGGTTAATAAATAGTGTCTATATATAATGTCCTTACATCTCACACATGCTTGAAGTGGTCCTAAAATTTTACTCTCTTCTACTATAAGTGACACATTTTAAAAAATTATTTGTTTAGTGTCGTATTTTTAAAATATTATTATTTTTAAAACTCAAGATAATGTTCATTTTATTATTATTATTTATATAATTTTTAATTAGTTTATTATATATACCTATTTAAGTAATGTAGAAATACAAAGTCTTATAAATATTTTATTAAATTAAAAACATTATTATAATTACTATTTTTTTCTAAAAGATGTTTAAACATACTTAAAAGATGAATCATTAGATGAAAAAAAAAACAAAGAAAATATAAAATAGAATAACATCAATAAAAATAAAAAATTTGTTGAAAAATATAGTAAAATTATTTTGTTATTATTAACACTATTCCATCAATATATTTTATTATTATTTATTGTTTATTTTTATAATAAGATAATCGAAAGAGAAGGGTTCATATATTCAGAATAAACAAGTTAGTACACCATCTTATTTTCCGACTCTTGAATGTGGAGCTTTTTCCCATGGTTTCATTATCTTTTTGCAACAATATTTTCATACTTTTAATCTAAACTAATCTATATTTGTTCTGTTGCTATTTTCTTTCTTAAAATTTTAATATAAAAATATCTTCAACTTCATATAAAACTTTTTATAGAGTTTTATTTTACTTGGGAATAATATATTGTATTATATTATTTGTATGATTTCATTAATGATAATACACTTTTTATTTTTCTAATTTTTATATATAATTAAATTTTAATATTTTTAAAAAATAATTATTATAACTAAAACAAGTTTTTGCAACAATATTTTCATACTTTTAATCTCAACTAATCTATATTTGTCTGTTTCTATTTCTTTCTTAAACTTTTAATATAAAAATATCTTCAACTTCAAATAAAATTTTTTATAGAGTTTTATTTTACTTGAGAATAATATATTGTATTATATTATTTGTATGATTTCATTAATGATAATACACTTTTTATTTTTCTATTTTTTATATATAATTAAATTTTAATATTTTTAAAAAATAATTATTATAACTAAAATAAGTTTTTATTCTTAAAATTCAATGTTTAAACAAAATTCAAGCTTTAAATTTGAAATCTCATCGTGGATCACCATTATGAACTTAAATTAAAAAATAAAATTCTGACCGAGACTTTTATATTCAAATTAGATAATACTTTTTATTTTCATTTAAAGTTTATTATATTATATCATGTCTGTTATAAACTTTTTATCAATTTTTATCAATTCAAATAATCTTATTTTACATTGTTTTTCCTTCCTTTCTTTCTTTCATTCTCCCCTCATTTTTTAATTTTTTTGAATAATTTAAAAGAAAATCATTTTTTATGTTATGGATTTTGCATCAACGTGAATAAGACTTTGATTAAGCGGGTTAAAAGAGTACTTTATCTTGAGGGCTGTTTGCAGCTTTCGATCATTGATTTATTTTTTCAAAACGTCCCTTATGTTATGTTATTCATTCACAAAGTTATTAAAATAAATATTCTTAAGTACCAACACATAAATAATATTTATAAAAATATACAAAATTATTTTTTATGATTAAAGTAGTGACTAATATTGTTTATAATATATCTATTTTCTATTTGAATTTTGTTAAATTAAATCAGACTTATTAGGTTCGAAATTTATAAATCTATTATTTAATTTAATTTTAATTATAAGAACTTAATACAATTTAAATTAGTGGCTCATAAAAATTTAAAAACAATGAAGTGATGGAAAGTTTGTTCTTGGCCACAGTTGTACGTTGTCATTTTATTAATTACCAAGGACTCAGTACTCCTAGATAGGGATGAATCTACTTGTAGGTTAGGTTTTGGTCTCCTCATTTTTTAATGAATTTTTAATATAAATAATATGATATTATTTTCATTTTAATAAAATATGTAACGTTAGTTACGCATCTTATCATCATTATTTTGTAATATTTGTTATTTTCTATATTTTAACCTTAAATTTTATTCTTTTGGTATATTAACTACTTTATTAAACTTTTAATGAAATGTCTATATATCATAAAGAAAATATTAAAACGGTGTGGTACACTAAAATAAAGTTAAAATTGCATTATTTACTATTTTGTTAATTTTTATCGTCTACCAAGTTAATTTGACCGAATCTGATTTGCTGTGTTTGAATTTTGAAGATGAATTTAAGGAGGGAATTTAAATGGATTTGAGAAAAAAAAATGTAGTTGTTTATATTATATGAGAGATGGTGAGAAATAGAAATATTTAAGATAAAAATTTATAAAAATTAGTAAATGATATAATAGATTTAATAAATTAAAAAAAGTTATTATGAATTTTTAATACTTAAAAAATGTATTTTAAAATAATAATAATTAATTTATTAAATTAATAAGCGTAGAAAACAAACAGCCCCTTAATTTGACAAAAAATAGTTAGTTTGGATCTGGTTTTGTACTGTATTAGAATTTCCAATCCAATGTAGAAAAGGATGATAATTTATAATTTGATGAATACTTAGTCGGTTTGATCTTTCTAAATTTCAAAACAAGCTAAAGTAATATATTGTTAAAAATATTAATATGATTTAAAAATAAATAATTTTAATTTTACTATATTAATAATTTTTATAAACTATTAATTTTATGAATAATTGTTGTTCAAAGATGATTTCTTTTTAGTTATTAAATTTTTTTATTCGATACTATTCATACTATTTTATATGTAAATATAAAGTAAAACACACAATAAAGACAATATCTTTGTGTTATTTAGTCTTCTTATTATATATATATATATATATATATATATATATATATATATATATATATATTATTTTAAAAGTATTAGTGTTAATAATATTCAAGAATTTTTTTGTTGTATAAAGATAACATGTCTAAATTCAAACTCTTTCTAATAATATTTTTATTAACAATGAATGAATGTAGGAGAAACCAGAGAAGAACAAATACATAAGATTTTGATCTTAATTTTTTTTGTTTTTTGTTTAAAGATGATCCTAAAATTGATGGTAAAACAATTATATCAATTAATGTTATTTTTTAAATAATGCATTAACAATGAAATAAATTATCTTAAGGTCAGAATGTTATAACGCTGATTGGATCTAGAGAATTGTTTTGTTAGTTTATGAGATGTTAAACAATATTTTATAATTCCTATGTATAAATTTATTTGTATTAATATTTTATAAATACATACAACAAAGGTAATCTTAACAATGATTTTTATAAAAATTATTTTATTTAAAATGATTTAGTTAAAAAAAATCCATTTTTATTTTAATTTTCAACTATACTTATTTATTATTTAAGTCGATAATTCAAGAGTTGAATTCTTGGCATGACTCATTCTCCAATTGGTTACCTAAGAACCAAATTATAATATAATTTCTAAAAAGATTTAAAACAAAAAAAAAAATATCTTGGTAGTAATATTCACGTTGGGTTTCCAAATACTAAATGTATGAGCAATAAACGAATTAATTTAAAAATTAAAATAGGATTGAGTTTATTTTAATAAATTTTTAAAAGGATTGGTATGTTTTAAGAAAAATATAACCATTTTCAGCCATAATTTTGAGGTGTCAACATTTTGGTTGAATTAGTTTTTTGATCAATTTTTTTCAAAAATTTTAAGTTGTTTCTTTAGTTTTTTAAAATCTCAATTTGATCCCGAAATTTAAAAAATTGATGTACTTTAATATTTTTTTTCATTAAGTACTTTGAAGCGGAAGAAAAAATTATCATATAAAAGTAACACTAGGATTATGTCAATTACACCAACAAATCAAATCATCATGCTTTTTCACAATTTCAATTTTAATTTTGATAAAAAAAAATCTACTTCAAGAAATTTAACGAAAATAATAAAATTGTATAATATTTTTAAAAATCAGAACCATAAAAAAAAACCTAAAGAACCAATTGGATATTTTTGAATGAAAATATAAACAAAAAAAGTAATCTCAAAATTTTAATATAAACTAATAAAAATATTATGGAGTTTGCTTCGAAAGATCAAACGCAAAACAATGACCTGAGGAGTTTTTTACACCGTGAAAATTTTTCAACAATAAATAAACCTTAACTATTATATCAAAAACCTTAACTTAATAGCATCTTATCTATTCATGATAAATTACGTCGCAACAAAAAAAATGCCTTCATTTTTACTATAAATACTATTATTTTAGTAATAAAAAGTGTTTATTTACATTCCATATGCGTCACTTGCATTATATTTTATTTTAATAATAGAAATTAAAAGGTAAATTTCACTTCATTATAAAATAGAAATAAAATTTATTTATCTAAATTAAAAAATAAATTTAAGACATTTAAATTACTTCATTCAAATTAATTATTTAAAAAGAAATTATAAATAATCAAATTATTAAATATTTCAATTTCTTAGAATCGTAAAAATCTGTCATCATTTTTAAGATCACAAATGCATATATTTGATTCACACCCTCTTATTTAAATACAATAACAAAAGAAGTATGCATAAAGATGAACAAAAAACAGTAACAGAAATAAAATAATAATTTTGTGTTTTATGATTTCAAATTTTTGAAAATTTATATCCAAAATTTAACTTAAATGTCTCACTCTTTATCCGATATTTATTTTCATTACGGTATTTAGGAATGTTGTTATAAATTAGAAAAATTACACCATAAGTCTCCTCATATTTTCTTTTTTACTATAGAATATGCTAGTTAAGCAAATTTTAACATTTGAAGGATTTTAAAAATAAAGTCTTAAAATATAGATTATATTTTAGAAGTTTTAAAAAAAATCTAAAATATTAGAAAGAAATTAAATTAGATAAAAATAATTTAAATTAAATTAATTGATTACATAAGAAAATAAAATATAAGATATTTATTCATAAACTTTCTGTACAAACAGTAAAATATAAACAAACTAAAACATGCAATTTAGAAAAAAATGAAAATAAAACGATGAGATAAAAAAATCTAAATTTTAAAATTCAACAACAACATTAAATACATAAAAAATAATAAATAAAACAAAAGTAATTCATGTGAGATCGGTTTTTAAAACCATAAAATATAAGATATTTGTTCATAAATTTTCTCTAGGAAAATATAAACAAACTAAAACATGCAATTTAGAAAAGAATGAAAATAAAACAATGAGATAAAAAAATCTGAATTTTAAAATTCAACAATAATATAAAATATATAAAAAAATAATAAATAAAACAAAAGTAATTCATGTGAGATCGATCTTTAAAACCCCGTGGTGCAAGCATTTGTATGGACACTGACAATGGTGCATTGTTTTTATTTTCAAAGCCAAAGCATTTGTATTGGTGGTAGCAATGGTGCATTGTTTTTTTTTTCTTTCAAAGTCCTAAAATGAGAGAGTATGTTTCATTCCTTTTAAGAGACCTAACTCATTTCTTTACTTCTTCATATATTAGGTTTGTTCCTTTAAGATACCTACTTTATTCAGAGGAAGAAAAAGAAATTTTTAACCTAGGTAGAAAGGAGTAGGAGAATAGCAGAAACAATAGTTTGGAGCACGTGTTCTTCTTGATAACTTATCTTATTAATTAGTTCTTGTATAATATGTTTCACTTTTCTTTTTCTCTTGTTTCTTCATTCTTTTTTTCTCCTCCTTTTCCTTCTTAAAAATATAAGAAAGCACAGTAACAAGTGGAAGAAATTTTGACAAAAAAATAGTTTTGATCTAATGCATGGCATATATTCATTTACCTTTTACAATTTTCCTATATGCTTTCTTCATTTATATCTATATAAAGTACAATTTATTTCATGCATATTCAAGTTAAAAAATCTCTCTCTTATTTTAAAAACGTGAAAACTGTGAAGAGCTAAAACTGTAAAGTCAAATAAACGTTATTTTTATTTATTTTATGGTTTAAGCATTCACTTCTATATTTATAAGAACTAAAACCGATTCATAATTGAAATATTTGAAGAGTTTAATTATGTAATCACATCGTATTCTAAATATTTTTTTTTATATTAACTTTAAGAAAACATTAAATACTATAAATTGAATTTTCCTAAAA
>Ga0214542_1010486_pt1 | contig 13505 bp, 7 predicted proteins | sample CNSS1metaG_FD_160096 | JGI IMG/M metagenome (GOLD analysis project Ga0214542, IMG submission 160096) | Root nodule microbial communities from cowpea collected in UCLA plant growth center, Los Angeles, California, USA - CNSS1 | ecosystem: Host-associated > Plants > Roots > Nodule | place: USA...
TCAAATAAAATATTATTTTAACTTTTAATTGATTAGTTAATGTTTTTAATTAGATAAGTTAAAATAATTATTAAATTTACATATTCAATTATTCAATTATAACTAATAATTCAAACTTAATTTGTAGATGTTAATGATTTAAATTACAATACTATTATATATTTCTACATTTAAAATATATAATCTAAAAAATTAATCTTTTTAATTATTTTTATTTTATTTTATTTTTTTAAAACGGGCCAACGGGTCAGGACAGACCGGTCCGTACTTTGGTCCGTCAAGTTGACAGACTGGACGGAACGGGCTAACAGGTTGAAATCTTCAACCCAACTCATTTTTTTTAGCACGGGCTGACGAGTGGCCCGTTGAGTCCAGTCCGTTTTGTCACCTCCAGGTGTGGGAGCATGCCCCGAAGGTCCGCCACTGCTGTGAGGGATCCATGGAACTCCAACAACTTTCTTAGAACCTTAATTTAAAAAATATTTATTCACCGGCGCTCGAAAGAATTTTTATATATGCTGATTAAAAAAGAGTTTGTATGTCGTTTTTGTAACCAACATAGATACAACTAAGATAATTTACGTTTAAAGTTAAACTGTTCTACGTAAATTATTTTGTTTAGGTTGAGCCATAAGTAATCTGACATAAAACCATTATATCTATTTACAACAATATTTCCACACATTTTTTATGTCTATTTTTTACTTCATACATAAATAAGGTGATGTACAAAAGACAATTATTTTGTTAGTACCAATTGTTCTTATTTAATGTATTTGTTTTTGCTAATGAAAAAATACATGAAAGAAAATTGGTTAATTAATTAACAGATGTTTACATGTATGTAAGAATGAAATAAAAAATTCACTGTATGTGCGTATGGGTTAGATTATAGGTTTAACTTGGAAGAAAAATACATAAATTCAAAGTTTTTTGAATTGTTGCTATATAACATGTGAACCATTTAAAAAAAAAAAGTGTTGCAATAAAACTTTCTAAAGAAGCATATTTTGTTGTAAAATTATTAGAAGAATAATTAATAAGCAACGAAAACGTTAATATATATAATAATAATAAATGTAGATAAAATGTTTATCTTTGTTTTAGTAAAAAATTGATATAAGTGGCCCTAAGCCAACATACATCTCTGCTGGCATGTGATTTGAAGAGCTTTGGTATCATATTTTGGCCACCACATACTAATAATGAAGCAGTTTCCATACAAGGGAAGTTCTTCTCCTGTGCATGTTTGAGGAGACAGCTACACTAATTTCACCAGCGCAGACTAATTTGTTGTCTTCTTGAAAACACTACCTTAATTTCTGTCTCACATAAACAACAAAAATCAATATATATATTAAGGATGCTACACAAATTTTACTCCACCAGATTACCTCCTTCTACCTTTAACCAAAGCCTTTTCTTGTATTAGCATTCTATCATTTTGCTAATGGAGAGAGGAAAGGGAAAGAAGGTTCAGGATTCTTCTTCAAATGCTGAACAATCCCAAGCTGAAATGGCTCCTGTGGAACCAAACGTCATGGATCCTAAACTAAGAAGGTTATTCTCAAACAGACTTTCTGCCCAAAGATCAAGACAGAAGAAGGTGAAATTAGTTGAGGAGTTGGAACACCGTCACATAATGTTGCAGGTGATTATTCTTGTTATTTTTTTTTTTAAATGAATGTAATGGAAAATGTTCATATCTATGTTTTTCAGAGTTAACTATGTTCATATATCTATGTGCAGGATCAACTAGCACAACTTCAACCAATACAGGCTCGCCAACAGAGCCGAATGCACAGTTTAATGGTAGAAGAGCAGACATTGTTCCATGAAATGGAATATCTTCAGAAAAAGGCTATGCTCAGAGACGGTAAAGTTGTTTCATCTTTGGAATGTGCTTATGTTTGCATGTTTCTGCATGCCCAACAAATAAAGCTGTTTTTTTAGGCCAATTGGCATAACATTAATGGAAATAATGTCACTAATTTTTTGAGGCATTGTCCTTTTAGCTGAAGATGAGAAGAACAGGAAGAAAAAGAGTAGGCTCGAGAACCTTCGAGATATTAAGCAACAATTGCTTAATCTGCATATTGATCCTTTCACTGGAGTGTCCATTGATACATCCTCAAATCATGGTATCGCTTCATTTTAACTGCATGAAAACTACTGTTAATGACACATTTGTTGAAAATATATAAACTCATGTAAAACCTTAAAATCACAGTTTTAATAATTTTTGTAGGAGATGGAGCACAGTTTTCATCCATAGTTCCAGAGAAAAGGCAAGAGATTGCTGCTGCGGTGGATGAAATGATGGATCTGACGAATCTTTCGATGGAACTGCTCCCACTCCCAAACCTTAATTAGCCATTTCCTTACATCAAACCTGTTGCTTTCATTAGTTTTTGTGTGACTATGTTTTTTTTTTTGTTTCTTTTTTTTTTTTTTTTTTTCAATGTTTATGTTTTATTATTGTTAATGAATCCTGGATTTAAATGATATCTTAGATGTTGTTGATGGTTGTTTTTAATAGAATATTTATAAAAGTGTTTGTTTTGCTTTTTTAGTTTATACATATGAATATATAATACGTTTAATTATTTGGATGGTATCCACTTTAGTAGAGGTTTGTTAATTGCTTTTAAGAAAAGTATCAACTGCATTCCAACTTTTGAAAAATTGCTTCAATTAGTCCTTTCAAACCAAAATTATTAACATTGTTAACAACGTGTCACCTGTCAGTCTGTGATTTTTATTTTTATTTTTTTGCAATTTTTGCAAAAAAATTGTCACGTGTGAGGTCCCTGGTATGACACATGACATTATCAATGTCATGTGGCAATGCAATGCCACGTGGCATTGTCATTGTCATTGTCAAATCATTATGTTGATTTTAATTTAGTCTTTATATATGTCTCCTTGATTCAATTTAGTCTTTACTTATACACTTATATGTCTCTGATTCAATTTTATCCCAATTTTTTAAACCATTTTTTATAAGATTAAAACTAATTAAGTATAAATATTTTTACAAAATTAAGTACTGATATTTACATTGTTTCTCTCCAATCTAAGACCAAATTTATTATTTGTATAAATGTTATAATATTTTCTATTAAAATGACATTTTAACATATTACATTATTGTATATTATTAACTCATATTTTGTTAATTATTACTTCTTTTAAAAAATAAAACAATATTGTTTCTCACTAATTTTAAACTAGATTTTTTATTTACATGAATGTTATACTACTATTTTTTTTTATTAAAAATGACTTAATAAAATGACTTGTACTACTTGGAGAGAAATAATGTAAATATCATTACTTAATTTTTTTAAAATTATTTATATTTAATTAGTTTTAATCTTATAAAAAAATGGATTGAAAAAAGGATTTTAATTATTGAAAAAAATTGGATCAAAATTAAATCAGAGACACATAAGAATGAACTAAACTGAATGTATGAGAGATATATATGGGGATTAAATTGAATCAATGAGGCATATATGAATTGAAATCAAGATAATAACATTTGATAATAATACTGACACGTGGCATTACCTTGCCACGTGACACACCAGAGACCTAATAAGTGACAATTTATTTACAAAAAAAAATATTAAAAATTAAAAATTAAACAAATTAAAAAATATAAAAAAAAATTCACAAACTGACATGTATCGTGTTAGTAACTTCTGTATGAAAAGGACCTATTTGAATCAATTTTTAAAAAGTTTTGATTCAATTGACACCTTTTAAAAAATGATTACCAGATTGACACACTCATGTGAAAGTGAGATAATTAAACCTACAAAATAAATATCATAAGGGCAATTAGGGCTTTAACACACGTATTATTACGCGCTGGTAGATATAATGTGTTATGTGTAGAAGTTCTTCAATATTTATCTTCCGTTTCCAAATATATGCATGCTTATTAAGTGGTCTTTATATTCCTTTCTATTATTGCCGTCATGCGTTTTAGATCGTTTTCTTACAATAAATTCATCAATTTTTGTTGTCTTGCTCACGTGTAACCCTAAACTGTGGGGGCTTGGGTTCCATATGTAAAATAGAACAAACAAAACATCTCGCGTTTTTTTTTTTGTTGTTGCGTGGCACACGGATCGTGCACTTTTAGGCAATGGAATCACCAAATGAAATGAAAAGAAACCGAGGCCGAACGTGTTCGTATCAAAGATTTTGAAGTCATTGCTCACTGCAATGCCATTCTCAATTAATTTTTGTATTTTTTTTCTTCCATTTTTTTTATAAAAAAAAAGAGTTTAATGTTAGTTTTATGATTATGTATGATATTATTATTCAAAATTTTATTATTTATAATATTATTATTTTATAAAACAAAAATTATCAGTAAAAAAGTATGTATATATCTATAAAAGAAATGTAGGTATCTCAACTTTTATACATAGAATTCATTATACGGGCATGTAAGCTTATAACATTGACTTTTTAATCTTTACAATATTTTGTAATTTAGACCACTGAATTAGACAACAGTTAAATTAATGTGGCCTTAACATATAATAAACAACATTTTTACAAATATTGTAAAAATATCATGATAGTCCATTATTATAGAATTGTTGTTTTAAACTATGTGAGCAAAACCAGTCAAAATGTGGTCTAAAATTATAGGTAAGGTCTAAAATCAACCTGAAAAATTGTTATTTATTGTGAGAATTTTAAACAACGGTTTTAAAAATATTGTCATACTAACAATCGTTATCTATTACTTGTATTTACACTCACCTATACCATACCTAAATAATCGTGATATAATCTTTAGACCATGATTTTTATAATTTAAATAACAATTTTATATTGTTGTTTAAAGTTTTTTTGTTTTTTTGTTGTAACCTTATGATTTGAACCGTCCTTGTATCCCTACAAAAAATCTATGTTGTGCTCACTGTGTTTTACAAAAGATGGTAATTATTTAACAAGATAGTTCTAATATTTGTCGCCTCAATTGTAGTCATTTTGTAGTGATAATAAAATAATTTTTTTTTCTTTAGCCATAAATGGAAACCAAATAAACCTGAAATGTAAAACACTAAAACCAAATAGTTAATTTTATATATATAAAAAATATATATATATATATATATATATAAATATATATATATATATATATATATATATATATATATTACTTACACCTTTTTCATTCATATATTATATATGGTATGGTTTTAACCGCACAAGGTATCTTTTAACAAATGTTAACTTGCACAGTCAAGTGTTTCTTCTCTCTTTATGCTTACGTTAAAATTGGCTGAAACTTTGTCAGTTAAAATTAGTAAATCCTTTAAAACAACTACTCGTTGAAAAGGAAATTTTCCATTTCATCAAATCCTTCTTATATCTTCACTGATAGCCGTGAACCATTGTAGCCACTACAAAATATATAGAAACATAGCAGAAACAGGAACACACCACGCAAATTTCAAGACAAAATAGTTAAACAGTCATAAACTGGAAAATCTCACAACATATATAGCTAAGAAGTTTAGGAAACAGTTTCATTGAAACTGATGGCTAATTAAGGTCTGAGTTCGGAAAGGTTCTGCTTATATCATTTATCATGGATCCGATGTAGTTGTTAGGCATATTCATGTTCATTCCATGCATGTTCGGCACATTATCATGTATCCACATGTGGCTCGGCTCTGCTGGTATGTATGAAGTCCCCACTCCATTTCCTGCAACTTTAAATTCAAACAACGAAAGTATGAACAAATCCCAGATGAAAATCTACGCATGTACATGTAGACAACCTTTTTTTTGTTGGTACGATGTTATACCTAATAGTATATTGAAGTCTTCATATTTGTATTTTTTTTTCTTTAATACATTTTAACATGTTGCACAGGATAGATAAAAAAAATAGTTACCTTGATATGAGTTTGGATCATTGTACCAATGCTGCAGCGGATCAATATTCCAACTAAGAAAAGGTGCTTGCAATAGCCCTTGTTGCATCACACTGCATTCCCTCAGCTTATTCACTTCGCTTTTGTTCATCTCAATCTCAGCTAAAAAAGACAATGCCCTAAAATTAGTGAAATTATCAATGCATTTATAGGTTCACAGAGGGGAATTTCATTTGAGAGACAAATATTAATGAGATCTAAGTCCAACCATATAAAATATTGACATTACTCTCAACTCAAAATCTTAAAGTAATAAGTTTATGGGTCTTTATTCTTATATAATGATATACTTTCTCATTTCTTACTAATGCAGGATTTAGATTCACACTTGAATTTTTAACAGTGAGATCTTATACATGCATGAAATAACTTTTTCGCTAGGTGGAATACACATACAAATAAAACCACATGCATACTAAAAAGGAGTTTAGATTATTTACTGAATTTTTTATATTGTCATCTGTTAAACAATAAAAATACACTAAGTTGGTATTTTTAATTTTTTTTTAATATAATGTAAAATTTCAAAATCAATGTATTTTAAGGATAGTATAGGAAAAATCAGTAGAAAATTCAAATTTTGCTAAGATAATGTTACCATTTTTTAGCATAATCTTTTTCTGAATAATTTCCACTCTCTGGCGCAATTTCAGTTGTTCCTGCTCCAAGAGTTGCTTGTGGTTCTGATAGCAACCAAGTTCAGGTTTAAGGCCTGATATCTGATCCTGCATGCCAATATACATATAGATATAAAAATGAATTATAACCTCATAATTAGAAATGTTGAAAGCTTGGTTAGTTAAATAGATAAATTAAAATACACATTGAATCTGAAGAAAGTGTGAGCAAAGCTGATATACTGTTTTATACCAACAAGTTATTATCAGAAATTGTTACCGTGACGATCAAATTACGCGTTATTTAGCTTGATTGAAAATCAAAGAAACCTTGTTACTAGCATTTTTTTTTAATATTAAAAGAAGGATTACCTCAAGACTTTTGCTTTGAGTTTCCAAGTTGATCTTATAACATTGCTTCTTCTGCCATGATCTTCTAGATGAAAGTCGATTAGACATGATTCTACAAAGAAGTTAAAGAAGAAAAATTGAATGATATATATGTAAAAATTAAATTAAACCCTTTTGATGAAAATCAAAGAACCTACCTCTTTTTCTTTTGTGCATCCATATCAAGTTTTGCAGTTTTGGTTAGAAGAGTACTTGAAAAATGTGGCATAATTGGATGGGAATATGTACTTATTAAATAGCAAGAAATGGTTATGAGGGCAGGGACTTTTATGGAATAAAGTGTAATTTATGCAGAAAACAGATTAATCTGATGCTGTTTGTTTGAAGATTTTGTACCCTGATAATTGTGCAAACGTCAGAAACGGTAATTATCTTGGCAGATTGCTAATTAATCAGGCTACAAATTATATATATATCATAGCTGTCTCATCACACCAGAAAAGCCCTACACTTAATTTGAAACCGATCTCTGACTTGTTGGGAACTGAACCTTAATCATTATTAATACTAAAGTTTTCGATTGAGATACCAGTAAGGACTTTCTATTTACTTTTTACTTTTACTCCAGTTAAAGAAAAAATTAAAACATTTATAGTATTAATATTAAAAAAAATTAATATATTTCTAAACATCACAGTCATGGACAGGGATGTCCAGTGTATGGGCCTCGATCTTGTATCTCAGAAGGGGATTCTTCCTATACCTATGACAATTTCTCATGTATCACCAAAATCAAATTTATTTTTATGTTTGTCCATGGTAAAATATAAAAGTTGAGTTACTGTATCTTTTTCGCAGCATACTCCTACATCTCAAAAACGCCTTCACGCTCTGTACCCCCAAAACCACCCTCACGCTCTGCACCCCCAAAACGGATTCTGGAATCCGTGTCGGATGCTGAAACGGAATACACAATCCGTTTCCTTTTTTCTTTTTATTTTTACAGAAACAGATTCTGAAATCCGTGTAGAAGACGCTGAAACGGAACATGAAACCCGTTTTGGTTCCATGTAGATATTTTCTTTTCAAGTTTCTTGGTCTTCTACTGCTTCATTAGTTCTATAAATTCCCCGAAAGCTGCATAATGAACAACAATATTTGAAACGATTGCAACTGAAATAATTATAGCAGCAGTTTATATTTCATACCGTAATCAGAATCATGAGGTCCTAGTGAGGCTTCAAGATGGTACTGAAGAGACATTATTCTTTGAGCAGGGAGAGCAAGGCCTACGCAACTTCCATCATTAAGATTAACATGTGTAACTTCCACTCCTTCTGGCAATGTAGCAGGGTCAACGGCATAATTGTGGTTCTGCCATTATTTTGAGATCAAATGTTACTAACCTCCTTTTTTTTAGTGTAGAAATTTCATTAGATCGCATACCTGAGCACTAATTTCAACATGTCCTGTTCGAAGGTTACGAACCGGATGATTCCCTCCATGATGGCCAAATTTCATCTTGAAGGTTTTGCCTCCTAAAGCCTGACCCAGCAATTGATGGCCCATGCAAATTCCAAAAACAGGCACCTTTCCCAGAATTTTCTTCACTGTCTCAACTGCATAAGGAACAGCAGATGGATCTCCAGGGCCATTGCTGAAAAGTACCCCATCAGGATTCATCTTCAAAGTTTCTGTTGTTGGCCACGTCGATGGTACAACAGTGATTTTGCAGCCATAAGACGCCAAACGCTTAAGTATATTATGCTTGATTCCAAAATCATAAGCAACAACATGTGATTCATTCAACGACATTAGATAAGGAATGTGGAAGTGCCTAAAGAATGCTTCTTTCTAACTCTTACATGGAAAGTCTCTCCACTCCCTCCAGAACTAAAATCCCATTCTTGCTTTGTTTTATCAACCCATTCATGCACAGTTTGACATGACACTCCACTTATTAAATCAATACCTGCAAAATGAAACAACAGTCACACGCTTCTACAATGTTTCCAGAGCCTCAGAGATTCATATTCATACCAACAATGTCCCAAGAATGAGACATCTTAAGTAGTTCCTCATCTGTTATAGAATTGTTTGTACTCAACACACCAATGAGGCTACCATCTTGCCGTAATCTGCATGTGATAGCCCGTGTGTCAACATCATCTGTTGCATCACAAAGCATCACCAAAGTTAAAGGCAAAAGCTACAAACGAATTTATTAAAGTAACACTTGCAGGGTTTATACATTCGTATAAATTACTCACAAATTCTCATTATATATATATATATATATATATATATATATATATATATATATTATTGATCGGAAGTATCACTATTAGTTTATACAAATAATTCAAAAGTTTATCCTAAGATTACATTAAAATATATACTGATTATATCATTGGCAAGATGTGAAACGGTTTTACAAAACGGATTATGTAATTCGTTTCGGGAAAAAATTCAAAATTTATGGGAAACGGAATACGAATTCCGTTTCATAAAATTGTGAAACGGATTCTGTAATCTGTTTCAAAAAAATTTTTGAAACAGATTACAGAATCCGTTTCACAATTTTATGAAACGGAATTCGTATTCCGTTTCCCATAAATTTTAACTTTTTTTCGCGAAACAGCTTAAGTAATCCGTTTTGTAATGGTTTGAAACGGATTTCATAATTCGTTTCATAAAAAGATTTCTTGTTGTTTTTTTGAAACGGAATGTGGAAGCTGTTTCATAGTTTCTGAAACGGAAAATGAATTCCGTTTCACATCATAAACGAAAAAAAAAAGTTAAGCTAAGGCTAACCTGGACAAGAAGTACCACACTTGGAGGTTACTCAGAATACAACCTTCCTTCAAAGAACCAACAAACAGAGAACCTCCAACCACAAGAATCACAACGCACAGTGAGACACCGAGAGAATAAACAAGAGTCCTTTAAAAAAATGAATGAAAGTTATGCAAACCTGGGAAGAGGGATCACCACCCACCAGAGAATGAAATAATGAAGCTCAGAAAAATTAAAGCTCAGGGACTTCTTCAGGGACCACAGAGAATGAAACTGAGAAAATTTTAAATGAAGGCACAGTGGAACGGAGAAGGAACGGGAGAAGAAATAGTACTGGGGTTGCAGAGAAGTTGGCAATGCAGTAAATGAAATTTACTGCATCTCTACCCACTTTCACTTGTAAGTTAAATAAGGGCATAATAATAAATTTTGGAGGTACAGAAGAACCGTTGGAGGTGCAGGGAGAAGCGCCCATCTCTGAACTATACATTTCAATTTATGGGCTTCATGAGACTTATAATTAGGATGTTAAAAAAATTCATATCTGCGAATAAAATTTGTAATTGTTAGAAAATGAATATTTGCAGATAATGGGTAGGGTATTTTTTATACTCACATGTTAACAGAGTGCGTATGAGTATCATAGTATGTATATCCGTGGATATCCGTATCCGTTATACTTTAATTTAAATTTTAAAAAATTATTAAAACATTAACATATTGATTTAGAGTGGTATCAAATTTCTTACATAAAGGGGATGTAGCTCAGATGGTAGAGCGCTCGCTTAGCATGCGAGAGGTACGGGGATTGATACCTCGCATCTCCAATTAACGTTTGAAGTGTTTTTTTCTTCTTTAAATTACTCATTACTCATATACATTAACATTTAAAGTATATATTAATGTTCCATAAACTAAAGTAGAATGTATAAATATTTTTTTTTCAAAATAATATTAGAATACAATTTTTTTTCTTATATATTCATAAAAATTGAATTTTCAAAAGGCTTGTAAGATAAAAAATCATGTTAATAACTCTTAAACTAATATTTTATTATCAAGTAAGACGATAGAGAATTACTTTTTTTTTTCAAGAGAGAAAGAAAACAAATGAGAAATCAGAAAAAAAAAATTAATGAGTTTGTGCCTAATATTTTTTTCTTCAAAAACAAAAAAGAAAACACATGAAAATAAGAGATGAATACAATTTGTGAAAAATTAGAAAGACAATGAGAAATAAATAAAAAATATCTTAATAAATATTTGGTTTAATTATTTTTTTTGTTTCTTTATTTGTCCAAAAATATCTAGTTGGATGTCTAATGTTTTTTTAATCTCAATTTGTTGAAAATTGAAATGGTTAATAAGGATGTTTTGCTTTGTTGGTACAATTAACATAATCCTAATGTTAATTTTGATGAAAAATATTTTGATCTATTTCAAAAAATTTAATGAAAATAACCAAATTACATCAACTTTTTCAAAAATCGGAACCAAATTGAGACTAAAAAAACTAGATAACCAACTTTGTTAAGATTAAATGTTGTGTTTTATAAAAGAAATAAAAATTTAATTTCCATTAATTTATAAAATATACTACATATAATTTTTAAAAATTTTAAAGATATATATAATTTAAAATAATTTCAAAAATATAAATATAATTTAAAAAAAAAACAAAAATATATTTATAATTAAAAAAACAAAAAAATTGGGGGGCATGTCCTTTAAATGATTCGTCCCTACCATCAAGTTTCAGTCAAATTTAGAATTAGTTCCTCTTCAAAAATTTTGACCAATTTAATTTTTTATCTTTAGAAATATGTAAATTTAGTTTTTCTAACTAAATTTTATTAAATTTATTTGACATTTCAAACACGTTTGATGAAAACATTTAATCCTATATTAACAAGGCCTTCAGAATTGCGAGGTGGGTAAAAGCGAGGAGTGTGAGCTAGCTAACAATGGGAGGGAGGAGGAGCAAAAGGTTTAATGGGTATTTCAAAAGACTATGGTAGTGCCCCAAGAAAACATAGAGTGTATGTAAATCACCATCCTAAGAAATATGTATAGCCCAAACCCAATTTAAGTTGCTTCTTCCTACACCTTCATACTTTCATCCTTCACCCCATTCATTTGAAATTTCTAATTTTATCCTTTTTTATATAAAATTTCTAGAATGCACAATTAAAAAATGTTTCGAATATACGATCTGAAATACAAAATTTGTATTCTAACTTATAAAACATAGAATACAATACAACAAAAATATTCTAAATTTTGCAATTCAAAATACGTTTTTTATAATATAGAGAGTAGTAAATCAACTTTAGTTTCATTATCATACATAGTAAATCAACCTCACATAAACAGTATATATGTTAAAAATACTACACAAGTTTAAATTAACCAAATACTTCACATAAACAGTATATATGTTCTCTTATAGAATTTTTTTCTTCTTTTGATTTCTTGTATATACGGACGACGAGAAAACTTTGACAATGAATTTCATATATAATTAAAAGAAAATTTGGACATAGCATCTATCAAAAATAGACACAAAAAATAAAAAATTGACATTCACTTGTGATTAGTATTCGCTTTGTGTTTATCAACAAACTGACTCGCTAAAAGTGGATATTACAACATTTACTATTAAGATCGACTAAACCTATATTAAAAAATATAAAACTTAATTTATATTAATTATGGCATCATGGTATTAAACCGATTATGATAAAGTCCACTTTTTAGCCGAAACTCTACTTTGAGAGCTAATACCGACCATTTTTTAAGAAGTATACACAAAATAATATAAGATTAATCGATCTTAATCCAACACTCCATAAAAATTACGAAGTTTTAGGATTTTAAAATTTTAATTATCGAAGAAAATATTCAATGATAACCGTAGATTATTTTTTTTTTAAATTTCAGCAATATATTTAGTGTATAATAACCATTGGGCATTGTAGTGACTAATCCGATCTAGATACCAATTTACACAACAAAAAATAATTAGTTATTAAAGTAGTCAATGCTGTAAACAAAACATTATAATTGGTCTCTAAATTTATTTTCAAAATTAGTTATCAAAGTTTTAGCTATTAAAGGAAATTGGTTGGTCACTAAACACTAAACGTGGGTTACCAAGATTTTTGGTATCAAATAAATTGATTTCAAAATTAGTATCTAATTAATTAATGATCAATTTAGCGACCAATGCTAATTTTATTTTAAATTATTTTATTTTTCAAATATTTTATTTGGTTAAAATAATTTAAATTTATTGAACTTTGTTTTCTCTTATCAATCTTGATTTAAGCTATTATCGGTCAAAGTATTAGGCTAATCGAATATAGTTGACCTAGGTGTAGTCAAGTTATTGTGGGTCCAGATTGAGCTAAGTTAGTTTGGGTCTAGGTTAAGTCAAACGGATCTGAACCTAAGTTCGGTCAAGTTGGTCTAGACCCAAATCGAGTCTAATTGGGGTAACCTATATCTACGGGCGGATCCACATTCATTCAAGTCAAAGTCCACCCACGTTAAGTTGAGATAGACTAGGTCTATGTTGGTCCTAATCCGATCAAGGCTAGATTTGACATAGCTTGATCGAGATAAGGTCAAGTCGAGTCTATCCAAACCCATGTCAAGTTGAGTCTCGATTTAGTCAATTGATTTGACCAAGTTGAGTCTAGTTAAGTCAACTCTAACCAAGGTCAAGTTAGGCTTACCTAAACTTGACATAAACTACAAAAATATAAATATA
>Ga0214542_1010487_pt1 | contig 13501 bp, 2 predicted proteins | sample CNSS1metaG_FD_160096 | JGI IMG/M metagenome (GOLD analysis project Ga0214542, IMG submission 160096) | Root nodule microbial communities from cowpea collected in UCLA plant growth center, Los Angeles, California, USA - CNSS1 | ecosystem: Host-associated > Plants > Roots > Nodule | place: USA...
ATTATAAAAAAACCAAAAATATTTTAAATTTTTTTTTTAAATTTTTTTAAAAAAAAAAAAAAAAAAAAAAAAAAAATCCACATTTTGAGTTTCTCTTCTTTTTCTATTATACCCAATACCTAAAATTGGAAATTCTCCACGTATTTTATTCCATTTTTTTATGCTTATTATAAAAACTTTATCCACACATGATCTTAATAATGAAAAATTAACGTAAAAAGGTCAACAACAGTACCCGTAATCGATACTCTCGCTGAAGTGACGGCGGTGAGAGTTTGTAGTGGCGCTGTTCTCACTCTTTTTGACGTCTCCGGCGGAGTCCGCCGTCGCGTTCCTCTCCCTGTGAGGCGGCGCGGCGTCCTCTGAAATTGATCCGAGGGAGGGCTTCCATTGGGGTTTGCGGCGGAGAGTCCGGGAAGGCGGAGGGACAGCGGACTTCGTGGCGGCGGTAGGATCGGCAGCACCGCCGAAGCAAGAAACGAAGAACCTCATTAAGGAAAACAGAAAAAGAAAAAGAAGGTTTTGGATTAATTAGTAGAGAATGGTTGAAGTTTCGAAATTTAGTGTTATGCCAGAAACTGTGTTGGTATGGTGTATTCTGCTACCACTTTATAAGAGACGCAGCCAAAGTAACGGCCAAATCAACTATTAGGTCCTTATCCATTGATGTGTATTCTGGTATCACTTTCTTAATCAAAATTTAATGTTGTTATGCCACAAACGAATTTCTTTAGATTTAAAATTTTGTTTGAGTATTTAAATTTAAGGTTGCAAGGTTGGAGGAATAAGTTAGCACGACAAATAAGATATATGAGAGAATAAATAAATTTATTGATTATAAAAATATAAATAAAACTTAAGTCATCTTTATGAATTTTACTTCGCAAATACAAATAAAACTTTATAAATAAAAACTTATAAGCTACCAACTAATATATATCAATTAATAACTAGTTTATCAACTAAACTTGTAAAGCAAACATTATTATTCTATTTCTAGTTTTAATACATGGGCACGTACTTCTTCTTTTTTTACTAATTTTGTATAAAAAATTAAATTTTGTATTAATTAAGTAAAAGAAAATTCATTAAGTAATAAGTGAATGATTGAATATTTCATTATCTTATTAGCCTTTGAGATTAAAGAAAATTCAATCAATTTTATTAAACATTTAAGATTTTATTTATGTTCTTAAAATTAATCCTAGATATTGCTGTTGTAACGTAGGCCTCCAAACTAAAACAAATATTCTTTTTAGTTGAAATCTTAAATAATTTCAGGAAATCATTGAAGTTTAATATGACTATAAGATGTAATTTTAAAGATTAAATTGATCATTTAGTATAAAAACTATATCAAACAAGTTATGAACATGATTTACAAAAAAACTACTAGTAAAATCAATATATCTTGAACATTATAAGATCATTTAAGGGTTTATTACCCTTTTTATAAAAATTTTCAAATTTGTATTTTTAGTTTCTAATCCATTTTTTTATGGATTCTAATTTCGTAGCAGTTTCTAACCGGCAGCCACGTGTAATTTGATTTTGTAAACTATATGTTCAATTATTTTTCGATTAGATTGGCATCTTCAACCGCTATAAATAAATAAGTAAATAAGTCATTAAATAAATAAATAAATGAGGATTAGAAACATATTTTATAAAACATCTCTTTTAATTGTCTTATCATATCAAGCTCTTGCATAACGTCGGATAAAATATATTAACAGGAAATATTAAAAAAAATTAATACCAATCAAAAAACTAATAAGTTAAAAATTATAGAGAAAAAAAAATATTAAATCCTTATTTAAAATTATACGATAATATAAAAATTTGCAGCACTAGCATATTTTTGATTGAATTTGTAAAATAATTTGCTAATACTATTAGTTAAGAAAATTTTAAGGCTATCTAAACTTTACAAATAAAATTTACATCATTCAATAGGATTTACATTCATTCGTATATTATATTAAAAAATAAATTTTAAATTCAATTCAATTTTAAAAATCAACTTATAAAATAAAATTTATTTTTAGTTATATACTATAACTTAGTCTTATCTCTTAATATGTGAAACTTTTCAATCATTTATCTAAGAATCTAAAATATGTTTTTCTTGTTGTAAAATATATAAAGTTCAATTTTAGTCACGTACAAAATACTCAAATTTCAGTACCATTCGAACAAATGTCTCATTTATCTCACGAAGTATTTTCTTAAATCATCAACACCGTCGTTCTCGCATTAGTTTGGTCTAGGGTTTTTTTTATGGTAAATATTTAATCTACTCTCTAAAGCATATCCCAATATCATAAAAAGATAATGATACTTTAACCCACTTTTTTTGACCAATTTTTAATCCACTATTTTCATCACCCTTAGATCATCACATCACATCACATCACTACAAAAAATGAAAATAAATGATCTAAAGGTGATAAGAGTGATGGGTTAAAAATGGGTCAAAAAAAGTAGATTAAAATATCATTATCATTATCATAATAATATTTGAAATGAAATAAAATTTAAAAAAGATTTTTTAAAATTTCATTTATGTTACTTAATTTTTTATTATTATTTTATTTCCTGAACATATGCATTATTATCATTTAAGTTTCTAGACTAAGAATTAAAATGACAAAAATAGATTAATTCAACAACTTAAATAAAACTAAAAAAAAAATCGTATGAATTTTTGTTAGTTTCAAATATTATTATCATAGCAATAAAATATTTTAATATTTATATATATATATATATATATATATATATATATATATATATATATATATATATATATATATATATATATATATATATATTATGCATTTATGTGTGTATACAAAGGCATGCAAGTGTATTTCTTAATTTTGTTAAATTTATTATTAAATATCTAAAAATAAATTATTTTTCCTCTCTTATTTTATATATTTTTCCTTCTTTAATTTTGTCCCATAATTTTTTATTTTTACTTTAAATTTTACTTAACTAAGATCGAAATATTTTTTACTAAGTCTTACATCCCTCGCCGTTTTTTATAAACGTGCCATTGTGCATAGCACGCGCCTGCTGATACTGTACGTTTATATATGTTGATGTTTTCAAACATTACTCACCACAAATGCTCCAATGTTTCATCACATTAACTTAATAAAATATTAGCTTGACAAATACTGAAATACATGCTCTGTAAGAATACCTACAAATAATCTTTGGCAATTTTTCTTAGAAAAAAATAAATATATTAAAGAAAAAAAATTGAATTGTCTTAACCTATGCACAATTTAATACTATAGGACGTTTAAATATAATTTAAATAAAAAAACTGCTAGGCAACATTTAGATAAAAAATAAAAGGATTAAATATGTTTTTTTTTTTAGTAAAAATTAGAATTAATCTCTCTTAAAAACCTTGAACCAATTTAGTCCCTTATATTTAAAAATGTGTGGATTTAGTTCTTTAAAGCAATTTATTTTAAGTTTATTTGACGCTTCAAATGTATTTCTCAACTAATATTGAAACAAATATGTGTCAAACGGTGTAAACAAACTAAAATACTATCATAAAATGTGTTTGAAACGTCAAATAAACTTAATAAAATTTGATTAAAATGACTAAATTTACGCATTTACAATGTTGGGAGACTAAATTGGTTCAATATTTTCAAGAAGGACTAAGTCCAAATTTCACTAAAGGTTGAAAGACCAAAAACATAGTTAACCAAAAAAAAAATACTATAGGACGATTAAGGTAAACCAGAAACACTTAGATAACATCTAAATATTGACTAGGTAAACGTCCTACAGTAAAAGTAGTTATGAACTATGTAGACTATCTTCATAAGGAGGTAAGATGGTTAGGGATCACAAAAAGTTTGTATGTGCAGGTAAAATTCACGATGGATACTAAATTGATATCTTTAATGGATACTCACTAGAAACGGGTACGTGTATTTAATTACTCATTTGTTGATGACGAGTACAAGACTGGTAACCGAACAAATTATTTTAAATAAGACAGATAGCGAATAGACACTACCGTACCCAATCCCTTGTCATCCCTATATAAGAACCCAATTGGTAGAAAAAAAAACCTACAACGCCTTGAGGTTTTCTACTACTATGAAAAAAAAGAAACATAAACTACAAGAAAATCCTTAAATAACAACTAATTTTAGCGATAAAAAATAGTTTATCACTATAGTGACTAATTTAGATACTAATTTACAAAATATAAATTATTTGTCTCTAAAATAGTTACTATTATGAATAAAAAATTGTAAATAGTGACCAGTTAGACTCGAAATTAGTCTATCACTAAATATTAATGTTTTGGCTAATAAAGGGAATTTGTTGCTAAATTGGTCACTAGTATTTTAATTAGTAACTAATTTAGACACTAATTCTTTCGGTAGCCAAAACATTGGTAACTAATGTTCATTAACACAAAAAAGGCCTATGACTTCTATAATTTTAGACTTTTGACGTTTCTTGAAGGTTCGATGTCATAACGCCAGATGTTAAATTGATGTTTGTTGTCTCCAACAGACATCAATTAATGTATGTTGCATTTATAACAAATATTAATCAATGTCTATTGTAAGGACAACATACTTTAATTGGCGTCTATCGTAGGGACAACACACGTTAATTGACATCTATGGTAGGGAAAACACACGTTGATTGATGTCTGTTGTGGGGACAATAGACGTTAATTGATGTTTGTTGTGGAGACAACGTAAATCAATTTTTGAGTTAGTCTTTTTCTTTTTTCGTCAACATTTTCCTCCATTGAAACCATGAAAAATGAATATACAATACAAAAATACACCACAAAAATTTCAAGAATTTTCTAAGTACTATGGATATCTTAAATAAAGTTGTAAAGTATGGAAAAAAGGGTGAAAAATACTATGAAAATAAAAAAATATACCTTAAATGATGAATTTTTTGAAATTTCAGAACTCCAATACAACTTTCTTTTTTGGAGCATCTTGATTCGAGGTCCCTAGTTAAAGTTATGACCATTTGAAAATTTTCACCACCAAATCTTGAAAACACTGAAGTTGTGACCAATATCTCCTACATGAACACTCTATAAAACCTTAAAATAGGAGAGAAGATGAGAAAACACCAATCTTAAGGACGTCGCCATTAGGTGACCTTGGAGCCTTAAGAACACACTTTAAATTGCACTTGGGAACACTACACAAAAACCAATCAATGAGAACAAGAAAAAATGTTATAGAGGACAATGAAATAATATTAATGTGTGTGAAAATGAAATTAAAACCACCTTGGACCTCGTCGTCATCGTTGCAATTTTTGGGTGACCTTGGTGGAAGCTCATGCAAAGAGAAGAGTGAAGAAAACATGAGGATCGTGTTGTTTCTTCTACTTTTTTAAAACAACTTAACGTCAGACTAAACAAATGACAAATGTTAAACAACAATTTGACGTCAGAGGTAGGATGGGCAACGTCAAATTTGGTGAATTATTTAGAAGTGTCACTGTGCATTTTTAATATTGGATATCGCTATGCCTAACATCAAAATGGTGGCGTTAAAGATCATTTTTGCACTAGTGGTTAGTGACCAATTTGGAGTCTAAATAATCACTAATTATTATTTTTTATTCATAATACTGACTATTTTATATACTAATACTTTTTAGTTTATAAATTAGTATTTAAATTTGTCATTATAGTGATCAATTAGTTTTTGTCTTTGAAACTAGCAGTTAATTAAATATTTTCTTGTAGTGGTACTAATATATTCTTCATTAATATTGTGAAAATAGAAATTGTTTTTCTTTTTACTAAAAAAGTGAGCAATAATTAATACATTATCACTAACAAATCCTTTTATAACGAACGATTTATTAGTAAAAGGTAATAGGCTTACTTAATCCAGGATCTCTACTCACTGTTTTAACCCTCGGAGACCTCTCTTTCCAGAAAAAAACTGGTGATGAATTTCTTGCTGATTTGTTTTCAAAAGGCTATTTAATACACTCACTTCTTTCTAAGATTCGATTCTCATTATGGTATGAACACCGGATTGCCTAGATGCTACAATAACTATCACTGAATTGACCAACGAACAAAACCTAATTTCCACCACAAATATCAAAGTACACATGTTGGTGCTCTTTGTCATTTAATCACTTTGTATCTAGAAAATTCGACTGAGTAATATGGACAAAAAGAAGCCACATAGAGCATAGGAAAATTTTGTTTGATACACATGTAAGGTTGGAAGTGGTGAGAAACGAAAACGCATAAAATTCCATGGTTTTCGGAGTGCCTACACTACAAGAGGTTATTGTCTAAAAAATGGTGACAAAGCAGTCGAAATGGAAATATCCAGTGTTTGGTTGTTGTCGTGACATTTTTCTGCAATTCCCTCACCAATGGGGTTTTCTTCTCACACCATTGGTTTCTTGTGTTTTATCCATGTGTGCAACAGTAGTAAATGTTGGGTTCATTACTTGTCACTTCCTCTTGGATCCCAGCTTTCTCTTCATTTGGAAGTTTCAGTTCATATTCTGTAATCAAAGTAGCAAATTGAAAACAACAGTGATCGCTGCCACCTTATTCCCAAATTTGGAAGAGAGCATTTCAATTCTTTAATCCATGACAGGAACCTACAACATTAATTTCTAGTTAGTAAGCTTTATGTTAGCCAACAATTTCGAAGTACTTTTCCATTCCTTTCAAAATGTTATCAGTTTTTTTTTTTTTAAAAAGTAGTTTCTATTTAACTATATTTTCAAAGTTGAAAGAACATTAATTATTATTACTAGCATGTATAATATGCATTTTTTAAATAAATGACATTATATTAATATGTAATGATATTGTAATGTTATTAAGATAATATACAAAATGAATTTATATTTATTAAAAACAAAGTGAAATGAATAGAGAAAAGATGAAAAAATAAGTATTAATGAATAGGGAAAAAGAGGAGAGAAGATAGACAATTTTAAAGAAAACATGTAAAAGTAATTGTTAATTTTTAAAAATTTAACAAATAATTTTAGAATTATGAAGTGTGAACATAAAAGAGAGAATCTTTGTGTATATATATATAAAGATTATTATTATATATATATATATATATATATATATATATATATATATATATGTATGTATGTTGTATTATGGATGTATGTTATCTCTTTTTCAGCTAACTTATCTTGTGTGTTTTGTCGTTATTGTGTTTGTCTTCTTCTTTTTCCAATGATTATCTTATTGGTGTGAGCAAATGAGGATGCATGTGTAGAGAAACCTCTTGTGGATGAGGAGTCAACTTTTTGAGTCGTAGACCATGTTAGGTATAGATTTGGAATAAAACTATAGTAGAGTAGCTTAAGATGATATGTGTTATACATGGTCGGCTCAAAGATAAAGTGAGTAAATTACTTGCTTTAGGTCTCTAGTAAAATAAGGCCTCAATTTTTTTTTTTACTACTAATATTTTTGTATTAAATTAATTATAAAATTATGTTTAAGAAAAAAAACCTCAAATTTTTTTTAGTACTAATATACCTCTATTCAATTAATTACAAAATTATGTTTAAGAAAAAAAAGGTCCCAAAAAAATATTTTATTACTAATATAGCTCTATTAAATTAGTTATAAGTTTATGTTTAAAAATAAAATTTAATTAAATTATTACAATTTTTATTGGTATTAAAAATTATAATTAATGAGTTAAAACTTTTCTTTTAGTAAATTATAATTTTATTTACCAAAATGAGAATGATTAGTGATATCTTTATTCTCAGATAATCAATTTGTATTCTATTTTATTCTTTTACCTTTCATTGACTTCTCTTGTCTCTTCTTTTCTAAGAGTCATTTTCTTAGAGTTTTAGCATATTACATTTCTTAAATTTTCTCATCTTGAATCTCATGTTGTCTGTATGTACCAATATTTTCATCCTCATTTCTAGTTAGTATATTTTTACTTTCTATTTGTGTTGTATTTATTTTTATTTTATTTTGGATTTGTATTAGAATTATAAATATGTTTCTTCTGTTCAGTTTTGTTTTTTAGTACTTTTCGATTTACGGGTTTCAAGAGCTTTTTTTTTCATATATCTTACCCATTCATTGTCGAAGAACAATAATTTTTTTGAATTATTTTTATTAATGATTAATCTTAAAATATCAAGTTGAGACTTCTAGATACTACAAGTCTATTATCAAGTTTACTTCCTTGACAACCAAAACCAAGTTTTATTGTTTTAATACATTCGTTTTATATACTTATCTTGAGTAGTATTTCATATATTATAATTTTTTATTTCACATAAAAATATATAGATATGTCAACTATAAAATTTGAATCAGGCTGTCCAGAAATTCAAAAAAAAGAAAAGAATTGAGACATTAACTGCATCACAAAAATGAACTAAAGATAATAAAAACTTATTTAAGCTCGAAAAATAAATTTTAAATAAGAAGTCTTATTTTTTAAGTTTGCTTTAGGTCTCCCAAATTATTGAGTCGTCCTGGTGTTATATTATCGTAGTCTTCCCATGGATTATCTATTTTTGACTGTTAATTATAAAAATCCTATTTTAGTAGTATTATGTTATTAAAATGGGGAGTCCAGATTCTCTATTGATTTTTTTGGTGTTGTTATCTACTGAGCATTAAAAATACACTGTGTTGGTATTTTAAATATCCTTTTAATATATTTTAAAACCTCAAAATTAGTGATAATCAGTGTATTATGAACACACAGTAGAAGAACAACACAACAAATCCCAGCAGATAATCCAAATTCTAAAATGGGATATTCCACAACACTACTGATGGATTTTTGTAGAGAAGTTTATTAGAGTGAGATTATACATAAATATGAAATGAGTCAAATTAATAACTTATATGATGATTGAGTTTATTGGTCTTTTTTTCCTTATATGATGATTAAATTTATCATTTCTATTCAATGTGGACTTAGATTCACACTTGAAATTATTTCCAACGATATTTAATTTAGTGGACAAACAAAAAGAGAGGAAAAAATTTCTAAATATATGAAATATAAAATATTAATAATTTTTCAATTTTAACTTTCTAAATATAAATACTAATTAAATATATTTTATATAAAATATTAAAAAACTCAAGAATTTTTTAAAAACTAATTAAAGTAAAACGATTTAAATAAATATTTTCATCATTCATCTTCATATTTGAATTTAAAATTTTGGATTTGATTTTCTAGTTTTTTTAATGCATGATTTTCTACTCTCCCATTTTTTTTTCTGAATACTCTTATCTTTTTTTGAATTTTTGAATTTTTTTTCATGACATCACACCTTCATTTAATTTAACATTTTTTACGGTATTTCTTTTTTTATTAATATTATCTTCTTTATTCTATTGTGAATATCATAGCAGAAACATTGAACTATTTATGAATTATATATTGTGATTTTGTATCTACTTTATATTTTTGGACATCGAACTTCTTTAAAATATCAACTTTCTTTTGATTTTTATTTTTCTTTTATATCTTTTTCAACTCTCCTCTCATCAAATGAGCTTTAAATTCTTCTATGTTGTTTGTATTTTTAATCACAAAATTTGTTTTAAGAAAAATAACTTTATTACATTTGTTTAATGAGCTTTAAATTCTTCCATGTTGTTTATATTTTTAATCACGCAAAATTTATTTTAAAAAAGAAGAAAGCTTTATTACATTTGTCTTACAATTGAACAACACCTAAATGCATTTAAATTCTAACTCTTCTCCGTTCCCGAACCTTAAAAATATCAAATTTGTTGAGGTGTTTCAAAACTTCTTGATATAAGCCATGTGATTTGTACAGTCACCATTTATAAACCAATCTTATGTAATTTTTTTTTTAAATATACTTTTTGCAAAAAGTAGTTTTTCTTCTCATTTGTCCTCTACAATCTGGACAACATCTTGAGGATGTTAGGCTTTACATATAATTTTCACATGCTCCAATTGATTATATTTGTGACATTTTATATCTATCAACACTTGTTTTGTTGGTGATTATTTTTCTTACAATATGAACAAGATGAAAAACAAAACTTATGCAATATTATTTTGGTTGTATTTGCTCCTCTTGTACTTCTTAACTTTGAAAGCACATTTGACATAATGAAATAAGGTACAATCAACAACATGATCTTCTTTCGTTAATCTTTGTTAATCTTATGTTTGCAAGATATGTATCATTTTTGTGAGAGTAATTGTTGATAAGTCATTTACGTTTTTCAACAAAACAATAAATGTTTTGTATCTTTGTTAACTGGTTACAAGATTGTTAGTATGATGATGTTTGATTTAGTCTCACATCGTTTAGTATTGTGATATGTGATTCTCTATTTTGGTATATAAACAACCTTATGTAAAGCTTAAGATACACACAGAAATAGAATACTTCCTAGTGTAGTTGTGGACGTAGGCGTACACATTACACTACAAGAAAATTGGCTATTATCTAGGAAAAATTATCTACAAAATATTTTTCGTAGATAATTTTATTTTATCTACGAAGTTTAGTCGTAGATAATGTATACATTTGTGGGTAACAGAAAAGTAAATTAGGTACGAAAAGTTTCATAGGTAACCATGACTCATTTTGGTGAAAAACTTTTCTACAAAGCATTACCTATGAAATTCTATGTAGATAACAAATATCATAAAAAAATATATAAAAATTATATTAAAAAACTTTACCTGTGATCATATTTCATACGTAAAAATCCTATTATTTTTTATTAAAAATAAAATATTTTTAAGTCACACGTCCAGACCATCTGTTTTTTCTAAGTTAGTAAGTTAGCAATTGATACTCGACACCTCCATTCTCACTCACTCGAAACCTCCATTCTCACTCACTCGACAGTTACCGGAAACCTCCATCATCGACATCATTGTAGACGTCGACCCATGCCGACCCACGCAGACCTCCATCCTACGCAGGAACGCCGACCTTCATCGTCGACCCACACAATGTGACTCCATGACAGAAACGCGTCCCGACGAGGTTAAGGTTCTTGTTCCAACTCTGGCCAAAACGAGGTTCATGTTGACAAAGCAAAACCCCTTTCACAAACCAAAACACTGCGCACGAGAAGGATTCAGAAACCCTCCGCGAATTTGGAAAAATTGTAAGTGATGAGTTTAGGGTTAACAATTTATGACAAATTTTCAAATTTTCTTATCTGTCCATTCATTTTATAGGTAAGGAGGATGACTCTAATTTCACGATTGAAATTTTGAGTTTTACAAATATTTCTTTGAAATATAAACATATTATATGAAGGAGGTTATAATTGATTTGATTAATTTACTTTATTTATATATATATATATATATATAATATAATATAATATAATATAATAGGGTATCAAATATTTATCATATCTTAATTTTAATTTTATCGATCTATATAATGATTAAATATATTTTTATCACTATGTAAAAAAATATTTTAAAATTTGAAATTTTTTTAGAAACTAATTTAAATAAATATTAAGTAAATACTTTCGCAATGTAACCCATGAGTTTGGGCCAACTTGATAAAGGAAAATGTCCAGTTATAAGGCTGATATTACTAAAGACAGTAAAACTATAGGATATTAGGAAATTTTCCTAAAAGTAGGCACGAGTAGGGCAAGATCTAGATGATGGACTAAAATCCTTATAAAATAGCATGCATATGCACTGGTATCCAAAAGACAACAAAATACTATATGTTTTGACTAAGTTCCTGAAAATAAGATGGTGTCTATTATTAGTTGCTATTTAATAAAAAAAACAAATTGTATCCTATTTATTATAAACACTATGTTCACCTTCGTATATGAATAACCCAATTTGACGTTCGAGTTTTTTTATAATATATGAAGTTCACACTATAAAAGTTAAACCGGTCAATCAAACTTATGTATATAATTTAATTTGAATGTGGAATGTCGAATTTGAAACGTTCTTGAAGAACTAAGTTTGAGTATTATGAAAAGATTTAGTTTGATATGACTAAACTTTAAAAATGAATAGCTTAATTAATCATTTGAGTTATGTTGCGTAATGCAATTTTTGTTTAGACTTAAATATTACTTCGTATCATGGTTTAAGGAATCCTGTAAATAGATACTTATGTTTGGTATAGCTTGACAAAATGATTTTATATGTGTGTAACATAATTGGATGTTTATGTTTTGTATAGTGTTATGTTATGGTTCAATGTGAGTCTAGATTCTTTATTAACTTTTTTGGTGTTATCTTTTGCTGAACATTAAAAATACACTGTATTGATATTTTAAATATCTTTTTAATATATTTTAAAAGGTTAAAATTAGAGATAATCAATGTATTATGAAGACACAGTAAAAAAATAGTACAAAAAAAGACTAGCAGAGAATCCAAATTCGTTCAATGTCTATTATAATCGAATGCTTAAAATTTGTATAGCTCAAATGTTATGGCATAATGCATAACATTGTTAGATGCTCACACTTGGTACTCAATGTAAAATAATGCTCACACTTGGACTTTTATAGTATAGCATGATGCTATCACTAAGTATAACTCAATATTATTGTTTAATCTTTTTATTATAGTCAAACATGATTCTTACACTCGTAAAATGTATTCTTTTTAAATTTATGTAGTACGATGCGATGTTTATACAATGTATATAGTTTATGACTCGATGTCATTACAATAATTAAGTTCAATGATTATACTTTTATATTCTTACAAATTGATTTGTCAATAAAGAATTTCTTATGAAGTTAAACTAGAAACATTTAAAGCATTACTACAAAAGAAAAAACTCAATTTCGCATAGATAAATAGTCACAAAATAAGGTTTGTATGTGAATTTATTGGCCCCACTGAAATTTTCATGTGTAATGTTATTGACCAGAAGAAAGAGAATGTGCAAGAGAGTGTTAGTAATTTACTTTTACCTTGAGGATGGTGGAAAAATAAAAAGCATAGGTAACATTATTTAATCCATGGGTGAAATTAAAAATAATTAAAGAAAAAAAAAACACATTACATGATCCAAATCCCCAACCGCAGCTTTTTGTTGCCAAATTCACATTCGTCAGCAAATTTTCAACTCGTTTCCCACTGTCGGGAAAGCTACCTTTCATCCCAAATGCAATAACCTTAATGAAATCTAACATTAGTCGCTTTTAGATTTCACAGGAGAGGAGATGCCAAATAAATATGTTCTTATGGGTATTGTTCTATCCTAGTCATGTTTTGACGGAGAACTGGGTATGGATATGGATATCGGTACGAGAAATCTTTGACTTTTTTAATTGGATATGGGGATATAGACGAAGAGATGTACATATCTGGCTTGTCCCCGTCCCCATACCTGTCATAATACATGTTCCCGTCATATCTCCGTCCCGGCTTAAATTATTAAAATATTCATAGTCAATTTAGTAACCTTATATATATATATATATATA
>Ga0214542_1010489_pt1 | contig 13495 bp, 6 predicted proteins | sample CNSS1metaG_FD_160096 | JGI IMG/M metagenome (GOLD analysis project Ga0214542, IMG submission 160096) | Root nodule microbial communities from cowpea collected in UCLA plant growth center, Los Angeles, California, USA - CNSS1 | ecosystem: Host-associated > Plants > Roots > Nodule | place: USA...
GGTGCTTGATTTAGTCCCACATCGCTTAGAATAGTGAGATGTGGTTCTCTATTTTACTATATAAGAGACTCTATGTAAAACTTTAAGATACACCAGAAATACAAATACTTCCTAGTGTAGTCGTGGACGTAGGCATACACATTGTACGCCGAACCACGTTAAATTCTCTGTGTTTATTTTTCTCTCTTTTATTCTTTCCTTTATTGCCTTGTTCCTAACAACATTTGTGATGATAACGTTTATAGACAACAACATCAAAAGCCTCCTGTTGAGATCCACTCATATTAAATTATAATTGGGATATAAAAAACATGTCATCGTAGTAAACTTGTCTATTACATATATATTCATCATTTGTATCAACTCCTAAATTTGATCCACCTTTATTACTGCATTGTACAACCTATGAGGGAATGCAAGTTTTAAAATCACAACTAAATACATGCTGAATAAACATAGGTAATTTAAAAACAACTTTTACCATGTGAAGTACAATTCTAATATGATTAATAACACACTTTGGAAAAAAATCATGTAATCAAACTAAAATTCTACATTACATATACTCACCAAGAGGACTGAATGCTAAAGTAAAGACAGGACCCCTCTTCACACACCACAACATTCCCACAAAAGACAAACCTGATTCTATTATCACCTGCAGACAAACCAAGTCGTAAATACATCCAATTCTAGATTACTCTTTCCTCATTATTAGTATTAGATTTTTTTTTCTATTTTAACACAACAACCCAAATCTAGGGATAACATCACGCAGAGCTAGACAAAATAATAGATAAAATCAATAATGGGTATTTTAAGATGCGACAGACATCTACATGTAATATTTCGGACTAATTTTCATCTATAGCTTAGAGTATTTCCTTCACATCTATAATTTAGATAATTGTGTGGAGAAACATTGTTATACCAAGCACCCTATAAACATATACACAGATCCACCAGTTAAATTTTTTTCACAAATAGGGGATATCAATATTATACAGAAAAAAAAGTATATGATCAATAGAAATATTACAAAGTAAAACAATTAGTAATAATCTTCACAGAAGGAGGAAAACACAAAATAATTACACAAACAATTTCATAAGAAGTATGACAGACAAAATCAAAATGAGAAAATAATTGATTTTTTAACAACATTGATACTAACAATGTAGATTCAAAAAGTCATTCATGTGCATATCCAAACACAACAAAAAAGAGTGGAATTTAGTGGTATTAACCATTGTTTCTTCATTAGATTATGAAGAGAGGATACTTTCATATCTATGCAGAAATGACCTATCATTGAAATATAGGCTATATGTTTTTTTAGTGTTGACAACTTCATAAAATTTTCAACACATAATCAATAATAGAAATATTACAAAGTAAAACAGAACTGTTGGTCATGAATCTAATGTAGTAAAACTAAATTTTGCCAAACTCTAATTATATAAATTAAAATAAGTAATTGTACTCAATGAAGAACATTTGGATTCAACTTACAATTGTTCTAAGCATAGTGAACATGTTCCTCAATAACCATTTCACACCTTCTAATTTCATGCAAGAATAACTAAATCTTATGACTACAAATTTAATCCAATGAAACGAAAAAACTAATAGTAACTAATCTTTAGTCCCAACTTTGTTTCATAGAAAATAATGTTATTAATGATATTAAACTATTTATAGTCCCAACTAATGTTTACTTAATATTTGAAAGAACCCATACATTTAAAAAGAGAATGCAATCGCAAGAACTCCAACCATAATATCCAGGATAGTTCATTCAACCGTATCAAAATCCCTTGATATGATCATATTTCATTGAAACCAATAAGTGTAACTGTTTCGAATAAATATCTTTCGAATCTTAAACTTGAAATAACAAAATAAATAAATTAACAATTAACTATTAAAAATATCACAACCATGAATCAAAGAAAGAATCTGATAAGGATTACAAAAGCTAATAATATCTTAGATGGAAATTTGACATTAAACAATTAGTAATAATCTTCACAAAAGGAGGAAAATACAAAATAATTACACAAACAATTTCATAAGAAGTATGACGGACAAAATAAAATGAGGAAATAATTGATTTTTTAACAACATTGATACTAACAATGTAGATTCAAAAAGTCATTCATGTGCATATCCAATCACAACAAAAACGAGTTGAATTTAGTGGTATTAACCATTGTTTCTTCATTAGATTATGAAGAGATGATACTTTCATATCTATGCAGAAATGACCTATCATTGAAATATAGGCTATATGTTTTTTTAGTGTTGACAACTTCATAAAATTCTCAATACATAATCAATTAACCCAAAGCTAAAAAAAAGACTAATTAAGAAATTTGACATTAAACAATTAATAATAATTTTCACAGAAGGAGGAAAACACAAAATAATTACACAAACAATTTCATAAGACGTATGACGGACAAAATCAAAATGAGAAAATAATTGATTTTTTAACAACATTGATACTAACAATGTAGATTCAAAAAGTCATTCATGTGCATATCCAATCACAACAAGAGTGGAATTTAGTGGTATTAACCATTGTTTCTTCATTAGATTATGAAGAAAGGATACTTTCATATTTGTCCAAAAATGACCTATCATTGAAATATAGGCTATATATTTTTTTTAGTGTTGACAACTTCATAAAATTCTCAACACATAATCAATTAACCCAAAGCTAAAAAAATGACTAATTAAGAAATTTGACATTAAACAATTACTAATAATCTTCACATAAGGAGGAAAACACAAAATAATTACACAAACAATTTCATAAGAAGTATGACGGACAAAATCAAAATGAGAAAATAATTGATTTTTTAACAACACTGATACTAATAATGTAGATTCAAAAAGTCATTCATGTGCATGTCCAATCACAACAAAAAAGAGTAGAATTTAGTGGTATTAACCATTGTTTCTTCATTGGAGGATACTTTCATATCTGTGTAGAAATGGTCTATCATTGAAATATAGGCTATATGTTTTTTTAGTGTTGACAACTTCATAAAATTCTCAACACATAATCAATTAACCCAAAGCTAAAAAAAGACTAATTAAGAAATTTGACATTAAACAATTAGTAATAATCTTCATAAAAGGAGGAAAACACAAAATAATTATACAAACAATTTCATAAGAAGTATGACGGACAAAATCAAAATGGGAAAATAATTGATTTTTTAACAAAATTGATACTAACAATGTAGATTCAAAAAGTCATTCTTGTGCATATCACAACAAAATGAAAAATGAGTGGTATTTATTAGACAGAAAGTCACTTTCAATGAAAATTACCAATTGAGAGTCATTGTTGCCATCTGCGTACCAATCAAGGGTCATTGTTGCCATCTGCCACCTGTTAGATCAAATAATTTGTGAGTTCCACAGAAAAAAGAATTGAACAAAAGCTAAAAATAGAAGAAAAGTGAAGACACATTACACTGTACACACTCCAAAGTTTCTCATTCACTACCTTCTCCAAAAACAAAGCTAATTCCATTGCTGGACAAAAAGAAAATAGAGAAAAATCAACACACATATATTCCATTGACAACATATGAGAAACCACAATGCACAGTTTCAGAACTTCACAGAGTCATTGCAACAATAATTAAATTAGCAAGTCACCATATAATGCATCTCTTTTTCCACAAATGTCAAATTCTGATGGTACATTCTTTATTGTTTGGAATTGGTTACCCAAAAATTGAAAAAAAAAATACAGTGTACACATTTTGTACAAGGTTCCGTTGATGATTGGAGAGTAACAAATTATGAATGCCTTTATATCTTCTTCTAACTTGCATCATGTATATTAATCTGAAAAAGCTAGAAATTAACCCTAAAAAATGTGAAATCATGAAAAATAAAATACCATGGAAAGCTCTTCGTCATTTTGTTTACTGAAGGTGTACCCAAAAAGAACAAAACAAAGAGAGTTGGAGAAAACATAAGAGAAGTAAACAGTGAAGGCAAAACCAAAACCTGATCTTTGGACTTGAAGACTTCTTCGATCATCTTCTTTGTTAGTGATCAGAGATAAAAAAACAATGATAGAAAAAACATAAACAGTAGGGTTTCGTTGATGATCAGAGAGTAATAGAAGGTTAGGCTTTCAGATGATCATGGAGTAAGAGAACGGTAGGGTTTCAATGATGAATATGGAGGATTTCGTTGATGGTCGAAGAGTAACATAAGGTTAGATTTTCAGTGATGAATATGGAGGGTTTCAGTGAGGCAGCGTAGGTTGTGAGGCAGTGTAAGGTGTGGGTGAGAGAAAAGTTGTGAAAAAATGGAGGCAGGAGATGGTGACGGTAGAGAGTGAGAGAAGGGTTGAGTGTGAAAGAATTAGGGTTTTAGAAAAGACGTTGACACATGTCATCACCAGAAGTTGCCACTTGTCAAAAAAATAGAGTGTTTTAACTTTCTATTTTTAGTTAATTCTGTGTGTTTTGCTTTTTGTGGTTGATGGAAAAACTTGCATTTTGTGCTACCTTGAATTGTATTATTAATAGATTTTAATAGTTTATTAATTTTAATGATATGCTTAATCATGATGAGTGATTATAAAATCCTAGATGTATAGGAATTATCATGAATCATGAATTGGTTGAATGGTTGTGTATTAACTTGACAATGGTGTGGTTATGTGTTCAAACCTTGGCTTATGCGAAATAAGGTTCCTTTTTTGCTAAAATCACTTTTGACATGGATGGGAAGAAGCAGAACGTCTAGAAGAGCATCTGGAAGGGCTAGAGAGAGCTAAGAGGGTATTTGGAAGCCATTGAACGTGGAAAAAGAAGAAGGTGCCAAGGAGTAGGATTTTCCTATCATTAAGGATCATAAGCTTTGCAAATTGGAAGCGAGGAAACCAGGTTAGGGGAGCTGCATTTCGTGCTTTAACCTTTAATTATATAATTGTGTAATGTATGGGATGCATTTGTGTGTTTTGTTTCTGCCAATTTTGTATATTTTTTTCGTGTTTCTAGAATATTCCAGAAACTGCCTAGCGGACCTTCAAAGCCGCCAGGTGACTCATGTTAAAACAACCCAGTTTGCTGGTGTTCTTTTCATGAAAAAACGTTATTTTTTGTACTTTTCGTGCAACAGGAACTGTCGGGCGCTGGTTTTATACCGCCAGGCGCCAGGTTCCTGATTTCTGGGCGCTAGGCGCCACCGTTTTTCTAGTTTGCACAGTTTTGGTAAAACTGCATTTCCCATTTTGTTAACCGTCCGATTTAGATGAAATTTTGAAAGGTGATCCATAACATGTAGTTCTTCACTTTAAACGGTGGAGATTTGATTTGGATGTCATTAGCTAGAGATATATGTTACTCATTATTGCTGGTTTTGAAGTCTTTAAAATGCATGAATAAGCTCTTGACAATTTCAAGTAACTTCTAATGAAGCATGATTGGGTTATCTTATAAGTCTCTATGAATTTGAATGTTCCTTTGGGTTAGTCACATGTTGATAATTGGATTATTGGTGAATGCATGTGTGTCAATATAAATTAACTTGTTACAGAGGAGAGGCGATAATGCTATATTAATTTCCATTGGTGCATAGGATCATGTCCTTAAGTTGTCAGAGTGCTGCTGCTTTATATTTGTTTGAGCATAAGTTATTCATAAGTTGGAATTGAATGCTAGCATGGATTCAAAGGGTGGAATATATATATATATATATATATATATATATATATATATATATATATATATATGAATATGTAGGGATTGATGCATATGATATATGGTGATACTTGTGTACGCGTAGGATGAAGCCATCTAAATTGAGATTGTGCTTGGGAGTCATGTTGATTTCTGGAAGCCTATATTCTTAATTGTGGATATGCATTATTATAAAAGTAGAATTGATTTTACTTTGTTCTGGGTGCTTAAAACCAGTATTGCGCAAGTACTGGTATAACGCATGTTGGTGGTGTTTGACCGCTAGGCGATAGCTACAAAACTAGTAGAGTATTGAAACGTGTGACGCTTGGCGGTAAGGGTTGCCCTGCCAGACGGTCTGGAAGTGAGTTTCGCATGACGGCTCTGGATCAGCGCCAGGCAATGATGCAAAGGCATAAGCTTTGTTTGCTTTGGATGTGCGTGATCTACAAAGCTTTGGTGATACCTCGAAGGTCGGCTTGCTAGGTTTCTTGAGTTGTGGCTCCGAACGTATCCCTTGAGTTGTGGCTCGGGATAGGGGTTAAGCACGTGGCATTCCTTGAGTTGTGGCCCAGAATGACATCTCTTGAGTTGTGGCTTAGGATGGCGGATGAACACGAGGAATTCTTGAGTTGTGGCTCGGGTTGGCGAATGTTGCCGATGTGAGTATGCGTGTTGTGGCGCGTACGGCGGGTCCAAATAGATTGCCGTCCCTCGTATGAGACCAATGAGTTTGGTAGTTTTGGGATGTTACGAATGTTATTCGTATTGGAAACTCCACCTGGCGTTATGGAGTGTGGTCCATAACATGGTTTCTCGCACATGCTCTACCAGTTGTGGCTGGTAGGTGTGGCAGCAAGACATCTTGAGGTACTTATGAGAAGACGTAGAACACGGGTAACATAGTGGTGGCTATGTGATATGAAATCAAAGGATGGAATTCCTTTGGTGTGTTTGTATGTATATATATGTTTTATATATATATATGATTGTTTAATTTTTAGCTCACCCTATCTACTTGTGTTTGGCGATGATTGTCTACACGGTACACGGGAGCAAATGATGTTGTAGATGGATCTAGTGAGGCATAGAGCCAGAGCGGGACTAGTAGGAGAAAAGAGTTTTCTGAGTTTTATGTTTTATGTTTCTAAATAAATTATAATATTTTATATTACTAGACTTTGATGATTGTAATGAAGTTTATAATTATGGTTTTAAAGTTTATTCTATGGTGAATGAAAGTTTTAAATTTCCCGCGTTTTGGGGAATTACAATTATATTAAATGAGGTTTTAATATTATTTTATTCTATTTTATTTAAAATTCGTAATATCCGGGCGGGATGTTACAACTTGATTGGAAGAAATTCAGTCCATTCCTAAGATTACATCTAATTGAGACAAAGGTAGACAAACTAAATTTACAAGAAATTTTCTATTTTCAAGTAGTAGAGGACAATCTTAACAAACTTTATAGATAATTACAAATTTATTGGTTGGAGTTGAAACAACTAAACAAGTGTTTAAAAAGAGGTAGACAAGTTAAGGTGTTGAACACAATAATTAGAAATGAATAAGTGAGTTGCACATGAGTCATACAATACATTTAAGTTTTACCTTTAATAAAACACATACCTTAAATCAGATCATGGTTCTTAGTGGCTTCAACTCCAGTCATGGTACAAATTCTCCATGTTGTGGTAGGTCTTGCCTTGGGTGCAGTAGGATTGAAATGTGGCTTTTGTTGTCCATACTTAAATAATATGTAACCAGGTTTTCCACACTTAAAATAGAACAGACCTTTAAGATGACAATCTTTAGTATAATGACATTGTCCACATTTAAAGCATTTGATACGATTATCCACAAGTCTATTGGAATTTCCTGAAAAGGATTGGCTGATTTGAGATTTCCATTGGGGGTGATTATAAGGTTTTCCTTCAAAGTGTCTGTTTTTATTTATCTAGGGTCTAAAATCTCTTGGTTTGTTGTTTTGGTTGTTTTCAAATTCTTCCAAAAATCTATACTTGTGAATAAAAGTAGGGAGATCAGAAATTTCTAGTACCTTTACTATTTTTCTCAATTCAGGCGTAAGTCCAATTTCAAACTTTATACACTTCATCCTCTCCTCTTGGTGATAAAAGAAAATGGAGTATTTTCCTAATTCTTCAAACTTGAAAGCATATTCTCCCACTGTCATATTTTCTTGTTTCAATTGCATAAACTCTATTTCTTTTTCTCTCCTCACATCATTTGGGAAATATTTTTCTAAGAATTTTGTTCTAAATACTTCCCAGATTATAATTATTCTCCCCCCTCAAGCATTCTCTTAGTATTATCCCATCACTATTTGGCTTCTCCGATCAACATAAATATCACATAATTCACCTTTTGATTTTCAATACAGTTCATAACTCTACATATTTTCTCTATCTTTTTAATCCATAATTCAGATTTTTCTAGGTCATAATCTCTACAATATTGTGGAGATTTATTTCTCCTAAATTTAACTAACCCTTATGATTCAAGGGTTATTTTAGGTTTTTAATTTCTTAATAGAACAGTAATCATGTCTTTGATAACTTGTACTGCTTTAGTTAATTTATTATTCCTCTCATTATAGTTTCTTAATAGAACAGTAAATATATTAACTTTTTTATATAAACTTTTAACACATATTTCTACGATAACACATTACATAGCTTATAATTACATCATATATATATATATATATATATATATATATATATATATATATATATATATATTATATTATATTTTATTTTTTACATCATTTATACAAAGTAATAATTATGTTAAAATAAATCTATAATATACATACAATATTATTAATTTATGTTTCTTATATATTAAATTATTTTATAACGATCATAACTATACATTATTATTTGAAGTTGTTAGCATTTGATTAAAAATACATTATTTTTATAATACCAGTATTAAAATAACTGTAATACATATATTACTAGTAGTATAAAATTATTACTAGTTAATTAGTCTTGATTTCCTATATATTTATAATTGTCATATTTATATATTAATAATGTTAGATCTTTAAAAGGGAAAGGTTCACTAGGGAACAACTCTCAACCCAAGACCTTAAGACAATGAATTTACAAGTTTATATTGTACTTTTGATAGAGGGACTATACTATTATACTATACTCGTATGAGCTTACCACTGAGACTAATCATTGGCTCTGATAACACTGTTAGATCTTTAAAGGAGGAAGGTTTACTAGGAGTCACAACACTAATGAAACTTGAGCTTAACCACATAAGACAATAACCTTACTCTCAACATCATACCTTTAGGCAACGAATTTACATCTTTTTATCCTTATATAGTGCTCTACTTTCTCATTTCTACACAATATGAAACTTAGACTCACTTGGATTCTCAACACATAATTTAGATGTATTGTTATTTCTAATAATACTAATTTTCTTTTTTAATATATATATATATATATATTAAAATGTAATAAATTTTTTTATTGAAAATATTGTATTATAAAATTTATTGATGTAAAATGTAATTGTTGATATTAATGATACTATTTCAATGATTTTGAAGTTAAAAAATGGCTATTTCGTCGATTTTGAAGTTGAAACGATAGTTATTTTTACTATTCTTAGTATTTATCTTGACTTTTCACTTAATAATTTATGTTTAAAATTATCACTTTTTTAAAAAATATATAATTTACTTATACACTTATAATTTAATTTGAAAAATGATTATATTAACAATTATTTTTCAATATCTCAAAATAATTTGATCATCAAATACAAAAAAAAAACATTATTACCTTGTGTTTGGATGAGGTAATTTAACAATTCTAAGAAATTGAAATGTATAGCATTTGAAATTCTTGTAATTGAATTTCCATCATTTTCTAAATAACTTGTTTGGATAGGGTAATTAGAATACCATACATTTGAATTTCTTGTTTGGATAAGACAATTGAATTTCTTATAAAATAAAATTTTATTTTAATAATATTTATTTCAATGTATAAAATTTTTAAATTAAATTTAAAAAATAGTAATGAACTTAAAATATTTAAATAATATTTAATAGTTCAATTTAAAAATATTAGCCAACTTTTTAAAATTAATTAATATTAAAAATTCTGGATCAACAATAATATAATTTATATCAATATCGATTCACTCTATCAAAGAAATATATTATTAATTACTAATTACTTCATTTATAAACAATAAAACAATTAAGTATAAAAATCACAAGCTTAATATATAATGTAAAAACACAATATCATCAATGTGATATAATTAACCCACAAATATAACATAAATCCATAAATTGATATCACAATTAACCAAACTCATTATCCAAAGTTATGATGTCAAGCATTTTACCATTAAAAAGGAAAACTAAATAACATGTTAAAACAAGTGTTTTCTTATTTAATATGTTTGTTTTATAATTTTTTCACATCCAACTAGTAAGTCTTTCAACACCCTCTTTAATTCTCTTTAACATCCTGTTTCAGTCCTCTTCAACATCTGCTAGACCTACAAAAGTGCAACAAAATTTATCAATCATAGTATTGTACAATTAATACGAATATGCAGCATACTTAACCAAATACCATGAAATTAATCAATCACAAGAAAATATATATTACATACCATGATTTAAGTTGTAGAAATATGTATTAAAACATAATCTTCCTTCTGCTCAATTGGAAGGGCTTTCACAATAGCTAATTGTTTTGGCATGTCAGCTAACCATTTAACAGCTTTAGCCCATTGTTCTTTAGTAAGATTTGGCATTAAACGCACCTCATCTAGCACTTCTTTGATTTCATTTTCATCAACCTTTTCACCATATACATGTTTCAATCGCTTAAAAGACTCAGCCACATCTTTCATTGAAGCAGCCATTAGCTTTTTTTCACTAATATTTCTCCTTTGAGATTGTGTACTAGTAGAACTTGAAGTAGATTGTGCTTTTCTTTTTAAGTTAGAGTTTGGTTCCTCCAAATCTATAGTAGCATTCAAGTCCTCCAAACCCACAAAATTTACTTCAGTTACCTCTTTACTCATGACTTCATCAGCATCCATAGCAGTTTCAGCTCCATGACCAGTAGCTCTATCTTTAGCACATAAATCCACTATATCATCCCAATTTGGAATTGCTTTGAATCGAAAATGTCTAGCCTCCTTATGCGACTTGAAAATGAAAAGGAAGAAGTCAATAATAACACAACTACAATTCCATACAAAGGAATTAGACCATACAATCACTGTTTACTCAAAGATATAATGGCATATAAAAAAAACAATTGCTACAGGATTGCATGTAAAAGAGTACTTACAATGACATATTCATTCCATACATTTTCATCACCAACTGTAATCATGTGTTTGGTTCCATCCCAATCAAATCCACTCTGACCAAGGATGTCACTTACAACTCCATACCATGATCTCCAAAGTTTGATTCGATTTTTAACATTCTCCCAAGTGACTTGGACTTTGAAGTTGTTGGATAACACTACAGCTGCAGCATTATATGCAACTCTTTTCCAAGCTCCGTCACTCTTATTGCCCATGTTTCTTTGATCTCTTAATACTTCAGCTAACACACGTTCCATCTCCAAATTCCATGAAAAATAACTTCTTGTTTCATCATTGCTTCTTTCTGTCATGTTTTTTTTACCCTTTATATTTTCTTAACCTACACATAACAAATAACTTGCATAAGTGATTCTAAAAGATAAACAAGAAATTTACAAAACTTATCAATTCAAGCAAAATTCTCAATTTACTATGATGATCATAAAGACAATAATTTTCACCTGCTAAATCTAACACCAACAATCTACAATTACTTATCAATGATCAAATGTACATATACTTAGATTAATATCGCATATGCCAAACTAGGTTTCTAATAAGTCTGCAGGTGACATGAAATAGCAGATCAAGTTTTGGGCTAAAGCAGTGGCTTCAAACGTACACCAAGAATGCTGAGAAAACCCATTGATTGGAGCAGTGGCAACAGTAAATTCAGAAGATATTCGCACTACAACATAAATTGATCAATCAAATTGTAAAATCATGGTTATGGTGGAAAACAAAAATATCTTAGCTTTAACTCTCTCAATGGCTTTATGTGGCACAAATCTAGAGATTACTCATTTCTACAAAGTTTGAGACCACTTCGTTGGTCATGTCCGAAAGATTCTCACCAAATATAGTATATGTTTAAACGATAAGAACCATTTTGCAGAAAGAATTCAACAAAGAAATGATTGGTTAAGACATTGATTTAGCTGCAGAATAATGATGTTATTATATTCCGTGGATCCAACTATTCCTTTTAATTTATTCCTCGATCTGGCATATCTCGTGTTGGAAGTATTCATCTTAATTTTTTTAGTTCATTGCAGAACGTGAAAATGGAATAACTATGGAGTGGAAAATAATGAAGGTACACCTTCATCACTAATCACAGATCTAGAGTTAATTAGTACTATATATAAGATGCAATAAGTTTGGTTTTGTTTCATGGAAAAATTAATCAAGGAAAAATTACAATAATCAAGAAATTATAAGAAAACTACTTATGGACTAGAGTGGAAAAAATTATTCAAATCAATACATAAATTCTCAAGATGTGCGTATAATTATTTTTAAAAGTTGTGGTAATTATATTTGATAAGGTTTAATAACAAAAGAAATAACAAAAGAAAGACACTAATACACTACAGAGAACAAAATGTAGTGTTTAATAGTGATACTAAATAAAAATAGATTAACTTTAATATTGATCTCAAATATCATAACTACAGAACAATAGTCAGAACTAAATGCACTCATACTATGTTGTAATCCTAAGTTGCTAGGTTTTCATTTATTAACTAAATTACGGGAATCACATAGATTATCTTTTAACAATTCTATAGCAGTATGTCTCTGCATAATATGCAGAACATATATCATGACATTATTCATTTGTGAAACTTTTGTCTGCATAATTCATGATAACATGAGAATAGTATTTCTAATAACAAAAATTTGGTATGGAAGCAACTACTGAGTATTGCTAATGCATGTTCAAAGGGATGAAAATAATTTATATTAAGATATATGGTACCTCAATTCTCTTTTGCTTTTTCTGGTTTCAATTTCCCCAATCTTGAATTACTTGGTAAATGGTTTTATGTAGATAAACAATGCTGGAACATGACCACCTAAGAACCTAAAAACCCCATTCTAGAACTAGGACAATTCCTTCAAACACAACAGAGATTGTACATGCCATTTCTGAATCAAATATAATAACAGAGGCATACAGTATCTACTATTTTAATACTGATAAAAAGAATATCTTAGTATTTCAAATGCACACTGTATATGATTCAAAACCTGAAATTATTGGAGGTGCCGAGTGTGTGAAAAAGAAGTCAAACATAAATGAAAATAGATATGTTGAGCACACAACATAAATCACGACAATTGTTAAAATCAAAATATCATATTAGCATAACATCTATGTAACTCAAAGCAAGAATCATATCCTGAACTCAAAGCAAGAATCAGATCCTGAAATTAACAAATTCTTCTCAAACACTCTAGTCTCAATCTCAGATAAATAAATAATCACATAATGAAATAAGCCAACTAATGACATAAAAGGTGACTTCATCTTTGATAACTAGCAAACATATTCATTGCTAATGTGTCTCGAAATCTTGTCCATTCTTCGGTGACTTGAATAGTT
>Ga0214542_1010497_pt1 | contig 13480 bp, 5 predicted proteins | sample CNSS1metaG_FD_160096 | JGI IMG/M metagenome (GOLD analysis project Ga0214542, IMG submission 160096) | Root nodule microbial communities from cowpea collected in UCLA plant growth center, Los Angeles, California, USA - CNSS1 | ecosystem: Host-associated > Plants > Roots > Nodule | place: USA...
TATTTTTTTTTATTATATTTTTTTTTTTTTATATATATATTAATATAAATATATATATATATATATATATATATATATATATATATATATATATATATATATATTATATGTCATATATAAAATTTATATTAATAACTATAAAAAAATTATACCATGCCAAAAGATCCGTGTGTATGCACGAATTGCATTGGACAGTATATTCATTTATAATATGTGTTTATAACTCACGTATGTCTATCCTAATATGATATATAGGTATATTTTATACACTTGTCATTTTAAATTGATATATAACTCAAAAGTTTAATTATAAATTTTAAATATATAACAATATTTTTATATTATACATTACTAATCACAAAGTTTTAACCTCAAATTCATTTTACTCTAATTCTTTTAATGGATATTACATGTGACAATATTTTGCATTTTATTCCCATATATGTACAGGTTACTTTTACTTAAAATATTTTAAGTTTAATTTCATTTTGTTCTCTGCTTTCATTTGGCCAATTCGTTTTCAATATTTCATTGACAAATTTTAACCTAAACTTCGTATTATATTTACTATTATTTATCATACTTTTAAGTATATATAATTATAATATTTGATATAATCATATAAAAAAATTATTAATTTAAATGAAATAATAATTGTATTTTTTTATTACAAATTGAGAAAGGAGGATTTTATGGGAAAATAAATTTACATAAAATGGTGAAAAGTTTTTATCATTTTTAGTTTGTTTTAGTTTAAAAGAAAATTAATTAGCATAAAGTTATATCCATTAATGAATTTATTTACTTTCTAATAATCTAAATACATATTTAAAGAGAAGATTCTCTACTTATCTCTTTTATTTTTATCTATATTCAAGCTATATTTTGTTTAATTTAACTGAACTATGTTATTTTATATAAATGTTTGGTTTTTCTTGGATGTGTAATAAATTGTAATTTTTTAATTATTATTATTAACAAAATTCACTATAATAAGTTTTTTCTTTTAAGAAATAAAGGTTAAATCTAGAGCTGTCAAAATGGGTTGGAACCCGCGAGTCAACCCGGCTTACTACGGGTTCAGGTCGGGTTGGGTTGAAATTTTTTTACAAATTTCAATACAGGTTAATTTTTGACTCGACTCATTTAGAACCCGTGGTGAGCCGGCTTGGCTCACCAACTGTAAGCCCCATTTTTAGTTTTATGTGTTTGGGCCTAACCTCTCGTGGGCCTAAGGCCAGCCCAGTAAGAGGACCCAATACCCTTACCAGCCCCTAACCCCCTTTCACTCTGTCTCATTTTCAGAAACCCACTTTCAGTTCTTGTCCTCTTTCCCTTACTAGAGCTCTGTTAAGGCACAACGAACCTCCCTCCTTTCCGGTAGCTACGTTCATCCTGCTTCTAGGTAAGTCAGACCTTGAGATTCCTAATCCGGTTTCCTCCTCTTTACACCGTTTAAGTGTGTTGGTCTGGTTAGGGTTTAATTTCACACCCGGGTTCGTCTTGGTTTTATGTTTCAGCTCACTACTTTAGCCCTTGGAGCTACGGTACTCCTTAGTTGCGGGTCTGTTGCGTTTTGGTTAACATCTAAGCGAGGTAAGGGAAGCTAGGTTTATAGTCTTTGATGTGTGTGTTTGATTTCACCTCTGTTTTTACGCTTGAAATGGATTAAATGTGCTTGGGCTTGTATATGAATGCATGGTATGGATGTGTTTGACTGTTTTTGGTGCTGCATGCGTGGAACAGTAGCGGGAGCTGCTATTCTCGTCCAAGCGAGCTCGTTTTGCCTAGGCGAGAATAGTAGAGGCTCGCCCTGGTTCTACTCGAGCTTCTCGCTCAGGCGACCAACTCTGGTTTTGAGCGATGCAACGTCTCGCTCAGGCGAGAACGGCTCGCCTAAGCGAGCCCTCGAGGAGACCAATAGTGCCTCTGTTTGGGTCCTCGTTTAAGCGAGGGATTTCTTTATTTTAGGCGAAGAGCGACCTCGCCCAAGCGAGTAGGGCCCGCTCAGGCGAGAACTCACAAAGTGGCCACTGTACCATTATCTCACGTCTCGCTCAAGCGAGAATGCCTAGCTTAGGCGAGGAAATTGTTGTCGCATGGGCGAAGGCTTTTAGCCTAAGCGAGAATAGTGTGGGTTTGCATTCTATTTTCTCTGTTTCCGTTATGGCTGGATATTTCTATGAACATGCATGAATTATTTGAATTGTATGAGCTGAAAGTAACATGCTGGGATTAATTTATGGCATTCTTGTTGTTGGATGGTGGTCTTGTGGCATGAGAATTGGATGTATGAAGTGAAAGTGGTGTATGGTATGAGAAACACGAATTTGGTGTGAGATAGGCGTAATTCCATGAGTCTCGTGGGGAGAAATCATGGTAGTGTGTAGTGTATATATTAAGATAAGGATTCAAGTAAGGACCACATCTCGAAACTCTAAAGGGTCAGTGAGTCTCATGTAGAGCAAACTGATCCAAGTGGTGAGAGTAGCGAGAGGCCCTAGTCTTTGGCAGGATAATGGCCTTAGATGCTTGAAGGCTAACCTTGTGTGTGGTAAGGTGAAACCCATTGGCAATGGCTCTGCAGAGCAGTAGAGGCCACCACAAGTGCAAGCATCCAGTGAATCCGATCTTATTATATTTATCCGGATAATTGAGTCATAGTGTCTTGTTTGTTTGCTATAACATGATTCTTTGTGCCTATTGTGTTGTATGCTTGGACTGTTTTAAGTACTTCTTTGCGATAATATGCTAAATTTGATTTACACTAGCTTACCCTTTCATTTTTGTGTGTGTTTTTGTCTTGATTTCTCTTTTGCTATGATCACCTTATGGTGGGAGCAGATGGAAATAATTCTGGAGATAGGTCTGATGGTGGTAGCGGTGCAGTTTAGTGGGTCTGTTGTTTGTGGCCCTCAGGAGCAATTCTATGGCCCTAGTGCCTTTGTAATTCCTTGCTCTAGGAGCCTTTCTTTTGCATAACTGTTAAACTTTTTAGATTCTGTTTTGATCATGGCATGGTTGTATGCCTAGGATTCCTTTCAAGTACTCTTATGGATTACTATAAAAGTGCATTCCTTGATTATGATTTTCATTTGATAGCCTTGCTCTCCTTATAACTATGCGATGTTTTATTTAGTAGATTATTCTATTTAAATGGGATGTCACACCAACCCGCAAAGAAAAGGGTCACACAAGTGTTTTTTATTTATTTTTATTAAGTTGGACTTTACATTTGGGTCATGTTAGGTTGTTTTTTCATCCAACACATAAATATTTTGTATTTTTTTATTTTGGTTTGTATTTGGATTGTATTAAAGTTTATTTAAATTTTAATTAGAATTACAATTTAGTTTTGACTGAAAAAAAAATTAAAAAAAAAATTTAATTAAGTGAACCCGTGAGCCATCCTGTTTAACCTGCCAACCCGTGGTGGGTCGGGCCGAGTTTTAATTTTTTTGACTCACTAAAAAGTGAGTCGGGTTGGGTTGGCTCACTAAATCATCAACCTGTGGTGGGTCGAGCTGGATCGGGTCGAGTTACTCGTTTTGACAGCTCTAGTTAAATCATTTCAGAGGTCTCCATTTTTTAACAAAATCTCAAGTAGGTCTCCTCCTTTTTATTTGACTCAATTGATCGCTATCTTAGAAAATCTATTATAATTATGTTACAACTAGGTCCTTTATATTATTAATAGAATACCAACGGTGTTAATTATGTGCCACATATCAGCACATTGTTTTTTATTTTTTATTTTTAATTTTTTAATTTTTAATTTTCTTTTATAATTTTTTTAAAAAAATAACAAAAATCTCACGTGTCAATCTGACGTTGTGCGACGTGGCAGCGATAGTGTGATGTGGCAGGACAATGCCATGTGTCACGATTGGATGTAAAAAGTCTTAATGTAGTCCCTATATTTGTTATTTTGTCTCAATCTGGTCCTAATTTTTTTAAAACTTAATCAATTCCAGTCCATATTCAAATTGAGACAAAATTTTACCTTTATATAAATGTCACACTGATATTTCTAACAAGATTAAGTTTTTATTTTACATTGAAATTTATTTAAATATTGTTTCAAATATTTATATATAAATAATTTATAAACAAATGTTAGAGTTGGTTTAAAAATAACAACTTTATAAATTGAATTGTAAAATTTTAAATAAATATATTTATTTTAAATTGTTATAAAATTGTTTTAAAATTTTATCTTTGAATTTTTAAAGTTTTTATTTTTAAAGCAACCCTAACAATTATCTATAAATTATAAATATATAAATATTTAAAACAAAATTTAAATAAAATTGAATGCAAAATTTACATTTAAATAAACTTAATTATGTTAAAAATATCAATTATAATAAAAATATCATTGTAAAATTTAGATAAAAATTAAATTTTGTATAGGGATGAAATTGATTCAGTTTTAAAAAAAAAATTAGGACCAAATTGAGACAAAATAACAAATACAAGACTACATTTAGACTTTTTCCATCCTATGGTGACATGTGGCACTGCCACTGTCACATCATACCGTCTCTGCCACGTGGCACAACGTCAGATTGACACGTGACAATTTTTTTTAAATTATAAAAAAAATTAAAATTAAAAAAATTAAAAAAAATCATTTGTTGACACGTGACACATAGTTAACCTCGTTAATGTATTACTAACGGAAAGGACCTAATTGCAATGAATTTTTTAAAATAGGGACCCAATTGAGTCAAATAAAAAGAAAGGGACCTATTTCGTTACAAAAATGAGGACCTCTAGAATGATTTAACCAAAAATAAAAGCTAAATAGTTAAATGAAACCTAGCAATTAACTTTTTTTTATATGGAATTTATAGTTTTTTGAATTAGTATTTTCTACATCATATTTTAATTAATTGCCTTTTTTCTATGAATCTTATTATTATTTAAATTAATATTAACATTAGTTATATATATTAGTATTATTAGTAGTATTAATATTATTATTATTATTATTATAAGTAATAATATTAGTATTATTATCACTAGCGTAAACAGAGGCGCTATCGCGCCTGTGTGTATGCATTTTTTAAATATGCGTGATATTATATTAGTAGGTGATAATATTGTAATGTTATTAAGTTAATATATAAACTAAAATTATATTGATTAAATAAAGTGAAATATATTAGAACAGATGAAAGAATAACCATTGATAAATAAAGAAGAGAAGAAGCAGAGATAACCGATTTTATAAAAAGCTTGTAAAAGTAACGGTAAATTTTTAAAAATTTAATAAATTATCATATTTAAAAGATAAAATTGGTATTTTGAAATGTGAACACAAAAAGGGAATCTCCTTTATATATTGTTATAGATTTATTTAAAGGGTAAAATTGATGTTTTGAAATGTGGACACAAGAAGGAGAATCTCTGTATATATTGTTATAGATTCATGTCTCACAATATGTCTATACTTTACTTTTATTTTGTACAACCATTTCACTTTTATTTTTAACGAGATCATATTTCAATAACTTGCATATTTTCTAGGTGATCATATTATTACTTAAAATAATATTAGCATTAGTATCAATAATATTAGTATTAAGAGTATGATTGATATGTGTGCTTAATTATTATCTACAACAACTTATATAGATTTTACGTAATTAAAACTATTTATAATTATTTACTTATGTTATATGTATTAAAAATGATCAGTTGCACATTGTAATGAATTCAAAACTTATTTGTATTACATAGAATAAAATTTTCATATAACTAATTAGATTCTGGTAAAAGATATTATTATTTTATTGTAAAATATATTGTTATTAGCAAATATGTGCTTTTGATTACATGATGATAATAAATCAATTCTTCTTACTAATATGCACGGGTGCTATATTTTATAGATTTATGTTTTTCTTATAAACTTACGAAATTAAAGTTATTTTTTAAATAGAATAATTTTATTTAAAGTTATACCTTGCAATACAGTAATTAAATTTGTTTTATAAAAATACTAATTTAGTTTATGATACTATTTTATGATGAATGTTGTTGGGATTATCAAACTTCTATTTGAGTTGATATTTTAAAAAATACTTTTAAATAATTTTATCAAACAAAATTAAAAAATACGTGTACAAAGATATCCATAAGTAACAAGTTGTGATCAAACGAATTGTCAGACTTTGTTTTGACAAGAATACTATGTCCCTGGATATGGAGTGTTGAAAGATAAAATTATTGTTATTAGCAGGACCCATCAAAATTGTTAAGACATTCAATTCAAGTACATTGAAATTGTTTTTATTTCTCTAATATTTTGTTTATATAACACTATTTCAACTACAAGGGGAATTGCAAATTCAGCAAAAATGTTATCTTTGTGGCTACTATACATCAGTAACCAAGCATACATGATGGTGAACTTTGATAATGGTGTTGGGGTTAGAACTGTAGCAGAAAAGGATGTGAAACTTATCCTTGTTGAATCAGATTCCCAAACAGCCATCAAATTGATTAAGGAGAGATGCTTGCTTTTTCATGCTACTAACTCATAGTGGATTCAAGTTTTTTCTTGGTTCATATATAACAAACCAATCATCTTGTTAACAAATTTTGATTTGGGTCCCATAAATCTTTTTATTTTTATTTTTTGAAAGTTGAAATTATTTTGGTTTTTGAAGTTTCTTCTAAGACAAATGAATAATATATTTTTAGAAATTTGAAAATGCTTTCAAAGGTATCAATGACATTGTGAGAGAGATACGTATACACTAATGAATGGTATCACTTAATCTTAGGTTGAACGCATAAACGAGTTGTAACGAGTTTCAAAAGAATAAAGTAGAGGTAGATGATCAATTTTTAAAGTTTCTTGTCTCTGATTTCAACATGTGTACCCTCTAGAATGAATGCATTTGCATAATGATCAAAGATTGGTGGAGAAAAAACATGGCTATCGTGTAGAATGCATTTGCATAATTATAAAAGTTTGGTGGAGGAAAAGGATACCAAAATAATTCCAATGATGTAGACCCTAACACATCTTTATGCAACTTCGGCTTGACCTAGGGAACTTTTGCATCACGTGTTGCATAATCTCATTCAACTTCAACTCAAATAACCAAATTGTCGGATAAAATGTCCTGTTAATAAAACGTAAAGTGTGAAACAAACAAAAGAAACAACGTGCAAAAAAGATATGGAACATTGCTAAAGTTCAAAGATCTTTTCGTCAGAACAAGGAAAAGTAAAAGAGATCTGATATAAATAAAACAAACCCATTAATCTCTTTCGATCACAATAAAACAGCAATTACAATTTACGATTAAATTTCAACTTTAAAATAGCAGTTCTGTAATACCCCTAGGTATAGCATTAAAGTGATCTTATAGTACTCAACCAACAATATAAAGTTTATTTGTAATTTACCCTTTTGGTCCCTTTTTACCACCTAAATCTAGGGCACATGTAGTGACCACCAGCAATGAAAATTTTATATTATTATCTTAAAGGTGTTCATCTTTCTGTCCACATAAAACAAAACAATCACTGTAAGAACATCTTTATCCCTCTATCTAGACAAGAGTGGTGTAATTTTTTCATGACATTCACACACATATGGAGAGGAGGGTTTCATTTTCTGATATGCAACAATTATGCAATTTTCTCTTTCAGACTATCAGCTGTAACAATACAACTCAGCACCAACAGTTGAAACTGCACTAGGAAGATAAACAACTAGCAAATTTTGCACACAACCTTAGTTCTTCTCTTCTCCAGGTTGGAAAGTCAAAATTAAGCCAGAATAGAAAAACATTGAGATTCCACCACATTCATTTTGGCCTATGACGGGGCTGAAGGAGCTATCAATATTACTCAAAATAATCCCCTGTGTGACTTTCACTATGTTACCAATAATGTTAACAAGTTAGCCTTTGACAAAAATGGAAAAACCAATTAATCATTGTCCTCAACAGTGTAGATTACCCCCTTCCCCATACACTCGCAGAGAATCAAGTTACAGAACAGTAACCTTCATTAATAGTCAATACCAAACTGAGTACAGACTACAAAAATTTGCATTGACTGAATGTCTACCGTATCTGAAGGTTCACAATAGCATAATTGTAGGACTAGAGGAGCAAGTAACAGGAATACACTAGCAGGGTATATATGCCACTACCTAATAGTCTTGTCCTATCATTGTTTCAGTACAAAGGAAGACCAGAATAGACCTGAAATCATTATTATTTTTTTCAAACATGTCAGCCTATGCAGCCCCTTTTCTCCCACATCAGAAAAATACATGTTACTCAAAACCTCTGTTTGGAATAAAGTTTTCCATGAGCAAATGAAGATAAAAGATAACTCCTTTGAGGCTAGGAGTAACACAAGCTTATCAAACAGACATCAAATATACACAAAACGTACTCAATTTGCATCTCCAATAATAGTTTAAAAAAAATTCAATCATTTATGGTATTACACTGCACAGAGTTACGTGTTGACGGCAAACATGTTGAATAGTTCATGCTTATAAATTATAACACCAAGACAGGGCAATGATAGTAGCATACATAATCTACAAGTAACGGATAAATTTTATCAACAAAAAGCGATATTATGCAAATACTAATCATAAATTTTCATATCAAAAGTGTATAAGAATCTATTAATTTTGAATTAATATCATAAATTTGATTCAACTAAACACCCCCAGTATTATATTCTTATGATACAAATAACATTTGACATGATACAAAATCTTCGCAAGTTTTCACCTGGACCCATATCAACAAATGTTCCATCACCTCTATGTTCTCAACGAGAAATGGATTCAAGATATTTATCTCAATTGCTTTCCTCTTTATAAGAACCCATGAATCAATAAATTACGAAGATACGGATTGCTTCTACAACACTAACTCTGCACTATATGAAGAGATAACACAAATAACACAACAGGTCCAATCAGTGGACCTATTAATTTATACTCTCCGAAGGCATACAATCTGATTGGAGAACCCATGATCATCGTGCTACAGAAAAACTCCATTCACCCTTTTCTGCACGGTCCATACTCTATAAAACATCTCTTCCAGAGGTCCCCTGATCAAGCTTAAACTCAAGCCTTCCGGAATGACTCTGCCCCTGCATATGAAAGAGAAACCAAACAGAAGAGATTTTAGAACAATGCCTCAAAATAGAACATCATGATTTTCATAGCACGATCACAATCTGTATGCAACTATATACATGCAATATGAACCATAGGATACAAAGACAACAAGCACAAAAGAGATGCCACAGAAAACAACTAACTGATAAAAGAACTTCATCATAATCAACTCGTTCTTAGCAGAAAAACAAACAGCATCCAAATTTAAGCCTTAGGACGTGTTTGATTTCCTTCTCACTCTTTAGTTTTAAAAATTGTTTCTGTAAAAACAATTACATGTTACGTAACAATCAATTTCTCATCCAAAACCTACTGAGTCTCGAAAATTGTTTCCAAAACAAAGCTTTTCAAAAAACCAAAAAACAGCTGGGAAATGTCTTTCCATCCTCTTCTGTTTTTGTGGTCCTAGCTCAATAGTGTGGGTCATACCGAGTGACACTGCATGTGATGAGGCATGAGCTTGGTGTCGATATCTGTCTTCTTTATTTTAAAAAAAATACAAAAACTAATATTTTATAACATAAATCACACCTCAGTTACAGAAACTAGTCTGCATAATCATGGCCACAGCATTATGCTTTGACTCTCTGTACCAGCCACTGCAGCCGCATCAGCCACATTTGTCTCCTAACACCAAAGAACGCCACAAAACCACAACTCCACCAATAGTGAAAAGACAGACAAATGAAAGATCAAAACCATTCAACACATCACCCCATCCTCCACGTGCACCCACTTAATCACCAGAAAGAAACGGTTCCCAGGATTAACAGCATCAATACATCCACCAAACTAAACCACAATAACGGAATTCAGACAATAACACCATCTCCCTTTTCATCCCTCCCACCCTCCAACAACCCAAAAAAAAAACAAACAAGATTTCAATTAATCCACCACAACTTCGTCACAATCCTCACCATCACAGAAAATTCCAGACAAATGCAACTCCCACTTCTGAAGTTACAATTTTTCCAGAACCTCCACTCCAAACACACACAATATCAGGTTTATCCCCAAGTCAACTCCACGTTCTAAATTAGACATTGGTGGAAAACCTGATAATGACTGAATAGTCAATGGTCTAATAAACCCAAGAACAATCACAAACACTATATGTATGAATTTGGATTTAGGTCTAACTGGATCCTCTGAAACTGAATTGTGATGCGAGGTAAGGATTGAAACAAGAGAAAAGGAGAAGAGAGAGTGGAACCTGGGAAGGCGCGTGGTGTTGTTTGGAGCGAACGGCGACGCATTCCGGGGGCGTTTCGAAGAGCGAGAGAGGGAAGCGCTTGAAGGCGGCGCCGACGTCGAAGTAGATGAGGCCGGTGGTGGGGACGTCGACGCGGATGCTCATGACTTCGAGCCAGAGGAAGAGATCCTGGGCCTGGAGGCCCGTGAGGGCGTCGATCATGCCGCAGCTGAGGTGGCCGGAGACGTTGCGCTCGTAATGCAGCTCGTTCTCGAACTTGGCGTTGCAGGCCTCGTCGAGGTGGACCCAGAAGCTGCCGTCATGGGCCAGGCCGAAGTCCTTGACGCCCTTTGGGAAGAGGCCCATGGGTAGCCCGTAGTCGCTGAGGACCTCGTAGATGGTGGTGGCATTGGTCCGGCGGCTGAGCGAGGCTGCGGGCGAAACGAGAGCCAGAAGAAGAAGGAAGAAAGGGTGCGCGAAGAACAGCATAACTGGATTGAGGGTTTTGGGTGCGTGGATTTTGAAGGTTTTAAGGTTGTGGGAACATTGTTTGTTAGTTGGTTTGCAGAATAAGAGATCAGTGAAATGGGTTTTGGGATTGGCGAAGAGAGAGAGAGAGAGAAACAGAAGAAAGGGTGACAGCTTGTATACAGAAGGGATTAGGCGAAGAATGATCAATTATTGGTATTCGGTGGTGACTGCTCTCAGTGTTATGTGCTGTGTGGGCCTCTTTTTCTTTTCTTTTCTTTTCTTTTCTTAGTTCATTTCCTCCATTTTCTTACATTTTTTTTTATGTTTAAAAATTATGTTTAATCTTATTTAATCTATATTTAAGTTCTTAGAACAGTGGTTTGTAGAGGATAATTATAATTTAAAAAATATATTACCAACTATTTAAATCAAAATGTGTGTGTATGTATAAAAAGTTTTCTTATTCTTAATACAAAAGGAACAAAGCATTTGAACGATAATTACCAAGATAATAAAGTTTGTATATTTTTTTTTTCTAATTGTACTTGTAGACAATATATCGGAGGTGTGACAACGATCGTAATTTTGTCTTGTTTGAATCATAGACCATTATTTTGTGTAATGAATTTAGATAATCATGTTTTGCAATTATTAATGGTAACTGTTATTTTTGTTGAACAACTTGCACTGTCACCATAATTGTTGACTTTATCAAGTAACAGATGGCGTATGCGCTACCTTTTAGTTAGATTGAATTCACTCAAAGTCAATTTATTAATTAAGAATAGTGTTGACTCTAATCGAAGATTAAGGCATGCTCGTTTTTTTAGTTTATTTTTAAGATCAACTTTGAAATTATAAACACGCACAAAAAGTGTTTCCCGTAAAAGACGTATCATACAAAGTAATCTTTTGATATTTTAGAAATCAAGTTGTTGTTTTTTTTCTTATTTAAGTATACTTTTAACAAAATAACCTTTCAAAAACCTCGAGTATTATTTAGAGATATAATTTTAAATATATATATATATATATATATATATATATATATATATATATATATTTACTCATACAGTACTTAGTGTGTCAAATAAGTACTTAGTTTTAAAAAAATGTCAATTACATCCCAACTTTTGAAAAATTGTTTTAATTAGGTTCCTTTCAGACGAGGTTGACTAACGTTGTCAACAACGTGCCACGTGTCAGTATGTGTTTTTTTTATTATTATTTATTTTTAATTTTTTTTAAAATTTTTTGAAAAAAAAATGTCACGTGTTAGGTCCCTTGTGTGACACATGGCATTGTCAGTGCCACGTGTCATTGTCAATGCCACGTGTCAGTATCACTATCAGATGTCACTGTGTGGATCTCGATTTATTCCCCATATATGTTTTTTTGTTTCAATTTAGTATCTACTTATTTATATCTGATTCAATTTTTTAATAATTAAAATCCATTTTTTATAAAATTAAAAGTAATTAAGTATAAAATTTTTACAAAAATTAAGTATTTGATATTTATATTAAAATTTAGTGGTAAAAGTCATTTTTAATAAAAAAAAATAGTATAACATTCATACAAATAGAAATTTTGGTTTAAAATTAGTAAGAGACAATATTGTTCTATTTTGAAAAAAGAAAATAAAAATTAACAAAACATGAGTACTTAATAAAAAAGTAATTAATAAAGTAATATGTTAAAAAGTCGTTTTTAATAAAAAATATTAGTATAATATTCATACAAATAATAAATTTGGTCTGAAATTGAGAGAAACAATATAAATATTAGTACTTAATTTTGTAAAAATATTTATACTTAATTATTTTTAATCTTATAAAAAATGGATTACATAAATATTTTAATTATTAAAAAAAATTGAAATAAAATTGAATCAGATATACATAATTAGGTACTAAATTGAAACAAAAAGACATATATAGGTACTAAATCGAAATCAACACGATGACATCTGATAGTGACACTGACACGTGGCATTGCAATGCCACGTGACATTGACAATGCCACGTGTCACACACAGGGAACTGACACGTGGCTTTTTTTTATTTCTTTTTCAAAAAATTAAAAAAAATTAAAAAAATCATGGACTAACACGTGGCATGTTGATTAACGACGTTCATCAACTCCCGTTTGAAAAGGACCTAATTGAAGTACTTTTTTCAAAAGTTGGGATGCAATTAACACTTTTTTTAAACCGGGTACCTATTTGACACACTAACCCCAAACTAGGTACTATACGAGTAATTATATATATATATATATATATATATATATATATATATATTATCAATTATGTTTTTTAAGATATTTTATGACTAGTATAATAAATGTATCGATTAGTTATACATTTTATCAATTATTTTAATATACTTTTTTGGATGTTAAATTAGTAGTATTAAAGCATATTGAACTTTTAGTACAGACATGTTGAAAATAAATACTCTTAGAGTTATTTAGACTATGCTCACATTATTGTAACAACAAAGTATCACTATTACACAACAAAATTAAGATACATTTTATATATATATATATATATATATATATATATATATATATATATATATATATATATATATATATATATATATATATATATAAAAATAAAGATATATATTTGT
>Ga0214542_1010501_pt1 | contig 13469 bp, 6 predicted proteins | sample CNSS1metaG_FD_160096 | JGI IMG/M metagenome (GOLD analysis project Ga0214542, IMG submission 160096) | Root nodule microbial communities from cowpea collected in UCLA plant growth center, Los Angeles, California, USA - CNSS1 | ecosystem: Host-associated > Plants > Roots > Nodule | place: USA...
AGAGGAAGGCTGTTTTTCTGAAACAGAAGCAAGTGGGAAAAGTGAGGGTGGCTGGTAGGGTAGGGTGCCCTTCTGTAGGACAGGGCCTTGGGCCTCCGAAAAGGCCAGGCCCAAAAACTCTAAGGCTTTGGAAAAAGGGCTTACAGTATGCAGACAGTAAAATATCGATGAAACTATTTTTAATAATTATATACATATATTAAGTAATATATTTTATTTATTTATGTTAAATATTATTTTACATTGTGTATTGAAATAAAACTATATACTGTTAATTAAGATGACAAAAAATAAATATTTAATTTTACAAAAGTCAGTATTCGGTGCCAGTTAATCTTATCTCAGGTTATTATATTATTTAATGAATTTAGCTTACTTACAATAAGGAATATATATAGATTATCAAAAAAGACAAGGAGAAGATACATTTTATAGATAAACGAAATAATAATTATAACAGAAAAAGTAATTTGCTTAATTTAAGAGAATTGCTGGTTAGGGAGTTAAACGTTGTGCCAATTGTCTAATCAAGAATAATAACATTTTTCTTTATTAAAAAAAGTTTGATTCACTTACGTTAGTTTTTCATCACTATTAGAAAAACTCTATGGTGTGTTTGAATAAATCAATTTAAGAAAGTATCAATTTATTTATTTAAATAATTTGAAATTATTTTAATGACATATTATGGGATGAAAAAATTAGAAATAAAATTGAAATTAAAGAATTTTAATAAAGTATTTCAAATAATTAAAATAGTAGAATTTAAAATTCATTCAAAGAAACAAAGAAGAAAATTAGAATTTTCAAGTTATGGAATTGGTTATTGGTTAGGACATAAAAATTCACATGTCTTAAAAGTTAAGTCGACTCGGGCCAGGACAAGGGTTGAGACAGCTCGGATCGAATCGATGGTCGAGTCGAACTGGGCGGTCTGAAGGTCGAGTCATGTTGGTCTGAGCCGAAACTTTAGTCCGATCGAATCGGGTCAATGGTCGAGTCAAGTCGGCTAATGTTGAAGGTTGGTCGGGTTGGGCCAAACCAAAGGTCAAGTTGAGCCAGCGCATGACAAAGGTCGAGATGAGTCGACATTGGACGAAGGTCATGTTAATTCGACTCGGACAAAAGGCTAAGTCAAGTCGATTCAAGCCCCAAGTCGAGTTGAGTCGACCCCAGTCGAAATTCAAGCTTTGAGCCAAGTCAACCCGAACCAAAGGTCGAATTGGATTGACCTGACCAAAGGTCGAACCAAGTCTGCCCAAATTGAAGTTTGAGCCTAGTTGGCCTAGGGCGAAGGTTGACCTTCGACTCAGATCGACCTAGAATGAATGTTAAGACGACTCAAGTTGGGTTGAAGGCCGAACTGATGATCGAGCCGAATCGGTCCAAGATTAAGGTCAAGATGGTTCGGATCAAGTTAAATGTGAAGCCAAGACAATTCCAATTAGAGATCAAACTAAATTAAATTAGTCTAAAAAATAAAGTTAAATTTATCGTAAAATAAAAATTAAATTATTTTATAAAAAATAAAATTTTAAATATCTCAATTACCTCATTCTCGTTAGTAAGGAATTTTGCTTCAAACAACGGAAATAATAAATAAATAAGTACAATAACCCTTACTTAATCAAATTAGGGAAGAAGTCAAATTTATGTTTGCACGTGTACATGAATGAGTCCAAAGAAGATGAATAAAGTTTTTAGATGGATGATATATGGATACTCAAGTTTTTATTCTAAACTTACTTAATATTAATAAAATTATATTTTATTTTTAAATATGAAATAATTTAAAAAGAATTAAATAGAAAATAAAAAAATAACTTTTATCAGATGCTAAATTAAGGTAAACAAAATTGAGAAGTGTTCGTATAGAATTTTTGTTTCGTAAAAATTAAAAAATTCTTCCAATTAACACTTTGAAAATTTATTTTCCGGAATAATAGTAAGTAAAAATTTGATTTTTTTTTTGTGATCGAAATTTTTATCTACTATTTGTATCACAATGATAAAATTCATTTAGAATTCAACACTAAGAAGCTGAATTCTGGTAATAATTTTAACAATCCAAAGCGTCACATTAAGTTGGTACTGGGTTAGAATTCGCTGATCTTGAAATAGAATTTTGACCACTAACCACAAAATGTTTTGACAAACGAAAGAAAATAATTCAAAATCCTCTTACAATTCAGCTCGTACTAAGTTTTAAGTACAAAAAACAAGTTAGAAGTTTAATCTTTGGAAAACCAAAACTTGGTAAAATATAAACTTGTAAATAGTTCATCTGAAAATAAATTTATTAAAATAGTATCATTGATGGATTTTTCTTTTATAAATATTATATATATATATATATATATATATATATATATATATATATATTATTTATCTCGTCATTTTATGAGAAGAAATTAGGAGAAAATGTTGATAATGAAATTAGAATGAGTGAAAAAGGATAATGATGAGCTAATTGGTGACAAAGTGTTGTTGGGTTACCTACCATTCATCAAGTGATCCATGATTAGTCAAATTGATTATTCAAGAACGCGTGACGTTAAATAATTAAACATTCAGGTACATTTATATTTTATTAAATAATTAAATATTAAATTAAATTTATCATACTTTTCTTGCTTTTTTTTATATTTTAATTTTTATTTATTTATGTTCCCAAAACCAACTTTTTAAGTTATATGAAAAAATTGCAGATGATAATTATGAAATCTCATTTAATAATATAATATTACAAAATGATGTTTCATATAGCTGATAATCCTCAAACAGTTAGAAATGGACACATAAATATACTATTTCAATTATCCGTAATAACCGTACCAGCATATAAGAGGTTCTATATCAACAACTTTAATAAACTTAAATTAACCACACAACTACAAAGCTTTTAAAATATAGGAACTAAACTTAATTCTCATGATCATATATTTATACAGTTGCATTAACATCTTTTTCCCGAAATAACCGCACATATATTTTTTCATCTGCTCACACCGGTAAAGATGATCATTATAAAAGAAGAACGGCCAACACAGGAAACATAAGCACAAGAGAGTGTAAGGTAATTTATAAAATAAATAATCATATAACCGTTAAACTGATTACATCGTAAAATAGCACATTCCAAACATTCATAAAAAATATCAAACATACAATTACTGACTTTTTAGACTCAGTTATCTGAGTCTAGGCATTGATGTATAATTCTACCTGAGTTGATAAACACAAATTTATTCCTTTTAACCATTGTTCTTAATGACATGACTTCTTACACCTCTCAACACATAACTCATACCAGTGTACACGAGTCTTTAATGTGTATTAGAATATTTGAATAAACCTCAAATACTCGCTCCTTATTGTTGACAGTTGTAACCAAAAATTAGTTTCAGTTTCGGTTTTTTTGTTACAAACAAAGCAAGGTAACAGCATATAAATACTTGCTTCAGTTTCATGTATTTGAGATATACATACGCATGTTCAATAAAAAGTAGATTACCTTCTCTCTGCAAAAAAAACATATATTTCCCTTGCTATTTCTTTTCTTTCTTCCTCCATGAAAGCTGGTGCGTGTCCTAAAAACAAGAAAAGGATTTAGTGAGTGAGTGAGAAACAAAGGAACGTGGCTGTCAAAGGGAGACAAAGAGAAGCCAAGTCATTAGCTTGACGGTGGTGGAGCAGAGAAGAAGCGGAGAAAGGTTCAAGAAGAAGAAAGGTGAGTTAGGTAGAGTGACGTGCACGTGTGTGGTCCAGAGTGAGGGAAAAAGCTTTTCCCAATAGTGAGCATTTGCGTTTGGGCTTCTATTAAGGCCCAACACTTATATTAATGCATACACTAAAAAACGTCATCATTGAATTTTTCTACAAGATTCATAGAATTACGCCAAACTCCTATAACTCGTATTGATTCACATATTTTTGACAATGTTACGAAACTTTTGAAAATGTTAAATTTTTAACCTTTAGACTATTTGAGGTTGTGAAAAATAGGTTGTTTTCGTCGTCGGTTGTGCATAATTTTCTACTGAATGAGAATTCACCTAAGAAATCTCAATCGAATAGCAAGTGACTAATCTACAATTTAAAAGCTATGCTTTAACTAACAAACTTGCTCTATTTTATGATGATAGATTATATTAATTTATATATTGTTGGAAATGTTTCTGTATATATGAAGTTGATCTATGTGAGAATAAAATTTTGAAAGTGAAATTAACTGTGAGACATACTTCATATTAATTTTTTTAAAAGATACTTATACCATATTTTGTATTTATAGAATTGAGATTTTTAGACTAATAATTTTGAAATAAATAATATAAACTAGTATTTGATATAAATTAAATTTATTTGAGATTATATATATATATATATATATATATATATATATATTTATAAACATATGATTTGTTTTTAATTGTCATAGTTATTTTTGGAGTTAACCAAAAATATATTGTAACCGTAAATGGGTTATTATTAGCCAAGATAATGGTGTTTTATCCACCTAAAATCACCTTGCAAAGAAAAACATTACAGGTCCACCAAGGTTAGACGGCAGAAGTCAAAGAAACGGCGTGCCAATTCCCGTGGTTGGCCACGCGGCAGAATCTGATAGGATAAAGCGTCGTGGCTGGCAAAGGGATTTCTGGTACCCAACGGAGATTGCACCAAAACATTTTTGGTGCAAGTCTCAACCTTTTTTTCTGTTCGGAACAAAGCAAGAAACCAAGGGAAGAACCAAAAAGATGTGGGTTTCGCATCATCCATTGTTTCTTCTCTACATTCTTTGTGGCCTCTGTTTTTCCCTGCAGTTCACAAGGGTATATATCTTCAATCTCACCTACTTCATACACTAATCATGTAGTTATAAAACAAAAATGATCCTTTTATGTGCTTTTGTTAGTTTTTTCGAATTTTTGCAAATACCCATTTTCCTTCTGAGAGGGATTTTGCTGAATTTAATCATTGGCTGTTTGGTTTGCGTGAATTTCGATTATTCTTGACTCAGAATGGAGATCCAAGCGATTGAGGATCCTTGGTTCTTTCTCTGCACAAATCATTAGGTTCTTGTATGATTTTTCTACTTTTTCTACTTGAGGAATGGGAATTGAGCATTGCATGCTGTGTTTCTTACTTTCATAACGTGGTTACCTCCTCTTTTTGCTGAAAGTTTCATTTTGTTGCCGTGGACTATTTGGGATCGCTTGAATTTGGATTGCTATAGAAGGGAGTTGTGTTGTGATGTGTAAGGAATTAGTCCAGTTTCTGTTCATGCTGTGTTTTTGTTCTTATTTTCTAGCTACCTTTCTTTTGGCTGTTAAAATTGATCGGCATATTTTTCGTGTGAATCACCGTAGAAGTAGGAACTTTTTAAATTAGTATTGTGAGCCGTTTTTTGCAATCATCTTCAGCAGCTAAGTTAGGTCCTGGTTTTGTTTTGTTTATTTTAGTTCCAATTTCCAAAACTCGTGCAGTTATTTTTTCTAATTTCATAACGGTATAAAAATAAATATTCAATTGTTTCTTTGTACAGGGTTATGCAGATTCAAGTGCTGAAAGGTGAGTGAGCTTTAAACTTTGAGTATTTTGAACCAGAAGAACACAATTTTTAGCTTTCATTTTGGAATTAACTGCCTCACTTCGTGGTTATCCGGTTATTGATAAGGGCAAGGAATTAAATAACTAAAATGGTGTATGATTCGCAGTTGATAAACTTTTGTCGTTTGTTCGACGTCAAGAATTAGTATAATTTGTTTTATTTGTTTCCTTCTTTTACTTTCTTTTGGTCTATCTCTGTGCCTTTCTTGCATCTTGATCCAAGATTCAGGAATTGGTGTGGCTAATATATGATGTAGCTGTTCAGAATTTTGAATCAGGTGGATGGTGATCATCAAATACATTGCTCTAGAGAAAGAAGTAGAACAGCTTGGAAGATCATTCAAGAGGTATTAGAATATAGCCAAACAAATAACTCCCGTTGATATTAGGGTACATTCTCCTGATATATGATTTTTTCTGCAGTATTTGATGCCCTTTGTGGAGAAAGAAAAATATCATATCCCAAAACGGTGTAGGTTTCACCCTGACAATGACATATACAGAGATCAGGAGCAGCACAAGTTTCATATAGATATAAATGAATGGCAATGTGGGTACTGTAAGAAAAGTTTTTATGAAGAGAAACATCTTGATCATCATTTTGACAACAGGCACTCCAATTTGCTTAATTTGGTAGATAATTCTTCTTCAATACTATCTTTTATTCTTCTGTTAATGGAAAACTGTCTAAAATATCTCTGATAAGGTACAAATTGGGTTGGAATGAATAATCAAAATGCCTTCAGTCATTATTTAGTTAATGAATATTGTATTTTGTGACATTATTATGGTCATCTCATGAGGAACGTGGAGTTGTAATAGGGCCAAACTGAACTCCAGTACTGCTTACCGTTGCCCTGTGTTGATCAAGCTGTACATCATGCTTGTTTCGGCCTTGTCTAAATTTTAAGCCGAGCCTAACATATAAGAATGGACTCAATTCATGTCCAGGACAAAGTAAAATACTGAGTTTCTTTAAGCTCTCTCTATGTTTTGAGAGTTATCCCCTCTTGACCTAGAAACACAACAAAATATGTAGTGTTAGGTACCCCCATTAGTAATTAGTTGGTCATTTGTCAATTATATTTGTGACTGGGATAATTATAGTCATAAAGCATGTTTGCCTATAAATATGAAGAGGGATTGAGAGAAGGAATTAGTTGATGTATGGAGAGTCTTGGATCTCTCTCAAATATCCAGGGAATTTACTATTTTCTCTGTATAGTTTCAATTATCGGTAATCTACCCACATCTGGGAAGGGATTGCAAAGTAGGTTTCATCGATAAAGATTCATATTTTTATTCACAAATCTGATCCAGTTTTATCATTTAGGAAGTAAATACTTGTTGGATTGATTTGTATGATCATTCCTCGTCAAAAGTAAATGATATTTCAGAGAACTTTCATATTTCAGTAATATGTTACTATGTTTAGCTTTGAAAATTTTGTAATAGTAACCCAAAAGATGAGAATTTTGGTAGCCTTCTCTGCTCAATCTGTGATGCAGTTGCATTAATTACTGAAATGAGATAGCTGTGTTGAATCCAGAATGAAAGCCACTGCTTAGCAGATGTATGTGGTGCACTGCACTGTGACCATGAATTGAATTCTGGTTCAAAAAAATCAAAGTGCAATCCTGCCGCTGCTTCTAGGAATAAACATCTATGTGAGGTGTGCTTTGGTCTATCCCTTGTTTTACAATAATAAAATGTAACTATTTTTTTTGTGTTTCTAATGTACCTTTTTTCATAGAGCTTAGCCAACAGTTGTTTTCCAATTAATGAGGGTCCTGTGGCAAGCCGACTTCATGGTATTACAATATTTCTTCATTCTTGCAAAATATTGTGCATTTATGGTGGTTTGTGAAACTGCTTTCTCATGTGAACACTTTGACAGAATTGTTCTTGCACCAATTCTGTGAGGCACACAGCTGCATTGGAAGTAGTCAACCTTTCTCAAGAGGGCGCAGGGTAATTCTGAAATCTATAATTGGTCTTATTTTCTTCAAATCATTTCTTACTTTTTGTATGCCTATGATACCTGTCCAACTATATACAATTTCTTGTATGAGTGATATACTGATACTCAATTTTCGTTAACTAATTTCTTGACATGTGCAGAAGAAGACAAATGTGTTCTACATCTTTCTGTCTATTTTGCTTGTGATACTGCTGCTACTATACTATCTCTACATTTACTTATATCAGAGGTATTTACTTCAAAGCTTCTCACTCAACCTTAATTTTAGAAAATTTTAAGGGCTCCAATTAATGTTGGTCCTTTGTATTACAGAGGAATGAAAAAGGAAACCCAAGTGCTGAAGCGCATCTCACAAACCGGCAGAAAGAAAAAGCCATCCTAATTGATTGTTCTTTCCACAAAGAAGTTATCAATCAACATTTTCAGAAAGTGAAGGAGTCACTAATGGATGCAGTGTGAAGTGCACTTGATTCCCACCTACATTTTCAGAGAGCAAAAGTGTAACTGATGGATAAAGTATGAACTGCTCTTGAAATCCAGTTTACACCAATCTGCTATTTCCGGCAGAAAGAGATTACTAACTTCGAATGACCTCTATGTGTTTTGCTAATCTGTAAGCCAGATTCTTGTAAACTTTCTGAACACAAAATGGGCCTGCATGGCTCAGTCTGCCTTGCATGGCTTCTTGCATTTGATTGTGCGTGACAACACTAACGAAAGGAATAACATGAACCCAGAATGTATTCTTATTTTGTTTTCTGACTTGATTGGAATTTAATGTGTAAACCTTTATTTATCATCTACAGTGATTTACTTTATATGGCTTTTTTTTTTTTCGGAGAAATTCCTTCTGAAATTCTGTCAGTATCGTGCTGAGGAAATAAAAATAAGGTTTCATTTTATCCTTCATGTCAGAAATTAGATGACATAAACTATGTAGTGGTGAACACAAACTTAATTTTTAGCTTAGAGTTATTGTACATCTATGTTAATTACTTTTGCGGAGGTGTTGGCTTTGGGAATTGTTACATGAAGAATTCCATCTTTGACCTGTGCCTTAATCTTATCAAACTCAATGTTTTCTGGGAGGGCTATTCTATGGTTATATCTACCATAGCTATTGGCAGGCCAATCTTCTTCATATTTTGTACTTATTTCTTCATTACTGTTTGCTTGAGCTTCATGGTGCTCTCTAAGTGTCTTCTCGGCCTTCACCACCAGCATGTTCTCCTCTACCCATATCTTGACGTCATCCTTGTTCATTCCTGGCATGTTGAATCTCATTCTGTAATCTTTCTGGCCTTCCTTTATTGCCCAAGGAATCTTTCCCTTACTGTATTCATCATCTCCTGCAACTATCCAAGGTGAAGTGCTATCATAAACTAAGGGATTCTCCACCATCCTCTCCATTGTGTCCATCATTTGCTGCACAGTCCTTGCTACTGGAAATTGGTTCAACAGCACTGCATAAAGAGTAATCATTTGTCATTTGTCAAAATCACTATCTTCAATGTCTAGTGAAGGAATAAAAAGAAATTATGAATTATTACTGTTTAATTACCTTTAGGTGAAGCTTGTGGCACCCTCATCTTTGGCTGCAATTGCTGCTGCTGCTGCTGCTTTAACTTCTGCAAACTTGCTTCACCTGCTGCCTTAGCCTTTACATTGTTGCAGAAAGTTCTATTCCCTGTGCTTGACAATGGTAGCAATTTGACACTGGAGAATTTGTTTATTCTAGTAGGTGAAGTGTGGGCATAGAAACTCATATTTGGTACTACAGTTGAGGCCATTTTTCTTTTAGGCAAAGATGCTAAGGGGATGTCAATGCTAATGGTAAGACAAAGGACATTGAGAAGCTGAAGTTTGCATTTAAATTTATAGGATGCATTGGACATTTCTGGACCCAGATGATAAAAAATCTGATCTTTTGTGATTGTGACTTTGGTTCTGGTGAGATCTGGAGTTCTCTACACAATTCTGCAGCTGCTATCCTATTTACATATTTGGATGGGGATTTGAAAACATATTCCATATTCCATATTCCAATTTCTTTGTCCTTATCTAGCTTAAATCTAATTCAGCTTGTAGCAAATTATCGCGAATTCCTATTGTGGCCCACTTTTGTCATCTGGACCACAAGAAAAGAAGGGGAACAAAGGTAAAGAAATTACCTCTGCATCCTCATTTTCTTCTAACACTACTCTTTCACTTCTCTTATCATTTCAGAATTTATTTTTCGGAATACAGTAATCAATTCCTTTTTTTTTTTTTTCTAGAAATTAATCCCCTCTTGTTTTAGGAAAAACATTTTTCAGAAGCTTTTGATAGAGTATAAAGTAAAGTTTTATGGAGTACAGGAAGCTTTAGCCAAAGACAAATCCTTCCTTCTTCCAACCCAAAAAGATTAATATTTCTCACTCTCTCTGTTTAGGTGTAAAATAAGCTATATTTACACCTCGAGAGTTTTGTAGGTATAAGATGTGAATAATTAGTGTTCAAATTGTCCATTCTAATTTATTATGGGAAAGCTATTTTTATTTTTCTAATCTTATAAATATTTGAAACACTTATAAAGAGAGAGATAAAGCAAAAGTGAAGTATAAAGATACAAGTAAAGTTCTAATTTAATCCTCGAAAGATATACAAGGTGTCATTCCCGGATTTTCAAAGATTGGTTGCACCAATTTGGTCTTATAAAGTAAACTAATTATCATCTTAAGGGATCAAATTATTCAAATATATAACAGAAGACTTATTTTAAAGCTAATTATATTCAGTACCGTTAAAATAGCTTATTTTGAAGAAATATTTACCTTTTTCTGTTGGCTTCTTGATAGAGAATAAAAAAAACTGATACCTTTTCTACTCCCAATCATGTTCATTGTGCCTTGTAAAGTTTTTATAATATAAGTTTTCACAGCGGAAAGATGAGCATTATAAGGGTTTTGGCATAATCACCAAACACCAGGAAAAAATGGGTTTTTCCATTAAAGTCCATAATATTTTTCAGATCACTTTGCAGGTAAGTCAAAAGAATTTTAAAGATTACAGATTTTAATAGATGAATATGAGTAAAGAAGAAGAATAAAGAAGCAAGGTACAGTAATTAAAATACAACAAGATCTAAAATGGAATCAAGAGCTCTCTAGAAAATACAGAACTGCCTTCGCAGATTATCCTTTCCTCACAAGAAAACAAGAACCGGAAAGGATGGAAAACCTTCCTTTATTCCCCTCTCTTCTCCAATAGTATTGATATCCATAATTCACCATTCATTGAACTCAAACCCTTCAACAAATGAAGCTATCAGAGTGCCATGCTGATATTTGACAACTGCCACCAAATCTCAAGCTATATTTGGGTGGTTAAACTAAAGTCTGCATCATTTCCTTCCTCTTGGATCCCTACTAAGTCCATGCTTCTTCAAAGTTTTAATGTAATTTCTCATAAGGGTAAACTTGTTGCTCCCCAGATGATAAAAATAGTCCCAGGAATAAATACCAGTCTTATGCAAGTCATCAAAATTGAACCTGAACCAGCCAAATTCAACAATCATGCATTGCAGTCTAGTTCAGACGGACAATAAAACAAGGACTCTGAAATTTAGAACCAATGCCAAAGCTTGTTGTGTTACCTCACCCCATAGTTTCCCACTGGTTCTGCAGACATGATTCCTACATGGCGTCTCCCAGATATCACCTGGTTCAAGTTCATCAAAGGAAGAATAACTAGAAAGGAACCAATAGAATTCAATTCAAAATCTCAAAATCGATTATATTAGAAAGGACATTGTTATTGGGCGCATTTGGGTAAATAGCTTGATTAAGTGCTCTTATAGAATAAGACCCTGTTTGGATAAGAAGGAAAATGAACTAACTCACGGCTTCAACTTTGTAGAAGTTCTTTCATCTAACGATTGTAGAACTAACTCACATGCATAAGTGGTTTCAATAATAAAGAAGGAAATAGGATTAAACTGATTTCCTATAAATTGTAGCTGTTTTCATAAGCTATCCTGTGGAGTTAACTGAAATAATCTGAAAACAGCGTAGAGACAAATCATGAGCTACTTTCACAATCTGCTGCCTCAACCACTTAAAACAAGTGCTTCTCATTATAAGCCCAAATATATATGCAAAGAAACTTTTCCAAACACATCCTAATTCAACCATTAAATGCTGAGAAGCTCCCAAAACCTCTGTACGAGTAGTACCTTTTCACCTCCAATTGACCTAATCTTCCCATCAACTGCGGGACTATTTATTCTGAGAAATTCAGCTGATAACTTGAACATTCTACCATCGCCAAATTCCACCTCTACCTGAAACAAAAACAAAAATTTTAAAACAAGAAACCGTGATCATTATTACTTATGGAAGACATAACAGTTCCATCAATTCTATTTACAAATTTCAACCTTGCAATAAATCTGAAAATTTTCATCAATTGACGCATGCTCAAAAGATATTAACCCAATCTATTGCAACCTAAACGATTAAATATAGTTAAGGAAAAATACCAATAGAAGGGTGGGTATGAAGACAATAGAGAGAAAAAGTAACTAACGTGTTTTGGGGCATGAAGAGAGAATCTGGTGATGCGCGCAGTTTCTCCGGCCACTGTCGTCATTCTCCGAATCGCCGCCAGCATGGTTCCAAGGTAGTTCTCCAAACACAGGTTTTGTTCACTTCAGTAGTTTCATTCTTACTTCATCTGCACTGTGGAATATAGTAAGAGTTTAATATTTATATATTTTCATAAATATTATATATACTATATAACTTAAACAATTATTATAAAAACCAACAAATTTTTCATATGTATAAATATAACAGTTTATAATTAAATAATAAAATAAAATCTTACAAAAAATACTTAATTTAAGATAAGAGTAATGTGGAAATTGAATCATTCTCGATGAATGTCAAACTGTTCTAAGATTTTCTCATTGTAGTTTGGTCTAGATGATTAAATACTGAAGTCTTACAGAATGTTTCTTTATCTGTGTGTGGCTTTCATCAATGGTCACAAGAGGATATGCAGAATCGAAAGAACAACATCAATGGGTGTGTAAATTGTTTAACCAAGAAGACACAGAAACATGTCTACTGAATGATTGAAGATGAAACGTAAGAGTACATGCCATGCTTTGTGGGAGATAAATGCTCTTAGAACATCACACACCTGTGCATGATCATTAGAAGTAGATTAGTCCCACACTGAAAAATTCAGGTAATGTAAGGGATAGGACGAGCTATAAAGTTAAGCTTTGGCAGCGTTAATACTCACTTACCTGGGTGGGGTCAATAGACGATCAATAAGGTCTATGGCCTAGGGTACTGACCTCCATTGCACATGGGAGGGGCATTACTCTAAGGTCTGTCCTATGGATAGAACCTACATCATAATTTGTGGTAGTGGGGCTTGCGTCCGCGCAGCCCTCTCCTATTCTTAGTTCAATATTTTTCTTTGTTCACTAATTAGTGTTCTGTTTTCTACTTGGTTTTAGTTTTTGTTTATAAGTTTAACAAAATCTTTTGTTTATAAGTTCACTAATCAATGTTTTCTGTTTTCTACTAGGTTCCAGTTTTTGTTTACAAGTTCAACAACCTTCCTGTTTTCTTTTTACTACTTGGTTTTAGTTTCTGTTTGTAAGTTTAACAATCTCCCTATACTAAATCTGTGCAAAGTTTAATTGAATGTAGAATTTAATCATTTAGTTTGGTAATGATAAAGTTCCAATAGTTTTAGATTCGGTTTTGTATTTAATTTAATGAATGATAAATTGATTATAGAAATGGTTTCCAGAACTGGAAAAATCATAGGGTAGCTTTGCTTAAGAATGGATATATATATATATATATATATATATATA
>Ga0214542_1010502_pt1 | contig 13465 bp, 9 predicted proteins | sample CNSS1metaG_FD_160096 | JGI IMG/M metagenome (GOLD analysis project Ga0214542, IMG submission 160096) | Root nodule microbial communities from cowpea collected in UCLA plant growth center, Los Angeles, California, USA - CNSS1 | ecosystem: Host-associated > Plants > Roots > Nodule | place: USA...
GATGTGGATGGATAACTTATGTAAGGAGACATATAGATATATAATATACCAAAGCAACAAGTTTTGATTCTGTTATATGCACCCTACATGTACCATAAATACATTAATTAAGAAATTATACTTTTTTAATGAAAAATCGGTATATTATATTCAAATGTATCTAGTAACATAAAAAAAAAAATATGTATAGAAGAAAATATGAAACAATATCATAAATAATATTATCTGAAGGGACAATGGACAAACCTAAAAAAGCATCTAATATAAAGTATTTGTATTATATGAGCTATAATGCATGAGCATAATTAAACTCCACACGTGACACTCTTTTGTTTTTTTTCTCTTATTTCTTTGGTAACAGGCTGTCTTCAGTTTTTTGTCAACAATGTCTACTTCAAAAACTGTACACTAATCTTATTTTCATTTGGATTCAAGTGTAAAACAATCTTCATTTTCAAAAAGAGTTATTGAATTAAGAGTGACTAAAGTGTTTCTTTTTAATTCTGTTCTTCTTCGACTATGCTTTACAATATTATTTATAATTAAAAGTACGACACTATGATGAAAATGAGAAAACTCTCTTTAAGGTTACCAATCTGTTCACACATAATTGGATTAATTCCCATATTTGAGTGGACTTCAAGAAGAGACATATTCTCTCCTAATTTTAGTTACATTCTTTTAGTTTTTAAACTTTGATTTATGTCATTCTAGTTTTATTTTTTTTAACTTTAATAACTAATATTTATAGTATACTATTTATAATTTGTAATCATTCAAATTAAGTTTTTCCCTACAAAATTTCATAATATAAATGGGGTACAATGTGTTTTATTATATATATATATATATATATATATATATATATATATATATATATATATATCAACAAATAAAATGTCTAAAATATTCAAGTAAAAATTGTAAAATGTAACAATTTTATTTTATTTTATTCTTTGATATATTTTTGCTTTAGATTTATAGGAAAAAATATATATGGCATTTTTATTAATTGTTGAATTAAATATGGAGATTTTAATGTAAAGACCAAATATAAATAACTAAATTAGAACTTAAATTAAGCATAGGTTAGAGTAAGTGGTGTAGACACTCAATTAAACACTTGTCTTATCTATTTAGTGGTGTGAGCCTATACCAAATATGTCCATTTTTCACAAAACTTGAGGCTAATCATTTGATACTTTATTTAGAAAGTGACAAATAAGAAAGAAGAGAATAGGAATAGAGTGAAAATATAGTTGTTTGGATTACTATAAAAAACGAAGGAATCAAAAGACGAAAAAAAAAATGATTCGAGAAAGTAAAAAATTGTACGTAATTTTTTAATACAATGACAAAATTACCTTTTATAGCATTTTATGATATATATATATATATATATGTATATGTATAAATTGATTATGCTTATGGGAAAACAAAAAGTGAAAGGATATGTAAATAGGAAGGACAAATTTGAGAAGACATCTTGTTGTCTAGTTAATTTTCTCACCATTTTTCTATTTAAGGGAAAAGGATAATTTGGGAAAATTATCTTTGTCTAGTTGGCTTTTTAAAAAAAAATTCTTTTTGTTTTAGTAGAAGACAAAGTGAGTGGAATCTACATATGCATCCTCTCCTTTCTCAACAAATTAATAGAAACAAAAAAATAAATTTTCTTCCTCTCCAAAGTGATAAAATGAGGAAAGTTAAACAATTATTTGGATATATATTGTTTGATGACTTTAACTTTTATTCATGGAAAACACAAACTATTACACTACCAATCAAATTAATCATAAATGAACGACATAATTTTCTGAAGATAAATTTTGTCAAAATAAACTTTTCATCATTATTAATTTTTAATTAACTAAAAATATAAAAAATTATTCATGATCATTTTTTAACATAGAGAAGAATTTAGGTATTAGAGAGTTTACACACATATATATTTCCCTTCTTAAACAAGAAAACATATTTACAATGCTCAAACTTTTTAGGGGGAAAAAATAAAGAAAGAATTTAGGTTTATCTTGTTTATGAAATATAGAATCCGTTTGTAAGATAATGATAGTGCATTGTGTTTGTAGTATATATGTTAAAGGAAATAGTGGATCACGGGCGCAATTCATGTGTATAATAATTGTGAAGGTTTGTGAATAATATGAGTTGGCACTGAACCATATAAAGGTTCGTTGAATTCATGATCACCCACTTCTCATTCAATTTCAACTTTCTTCCTCTTTTTTCACTTCCATAATTAATTGCTTCTTCTTTTTTACTCAAAATCACTTACTTATACGGATGCCAACTGTGAGTACAGATTTTATGTTGAGTATTTTGTATTGTTTTTTTTTGTTACATTAAAAATATATTGTTTTGATAATTTAAAATTAATTTTAATATATTTTAAAACTTTAAAATTAATAGTCACAGAAATATTTTAAAGACGCGACAAAAAAATATATTAGAAAATTCAAACTCGATATCAGTCTATCCATTTTAAAAAAATTACTTATTATCTATACTCGTGACAATTATCTGTCGCAAATCATTCCTACTTATTTCCTTTTGATTCTATCGCATTATTTTTGTATTTTGGTGTTTACTAAATTTGTGAGTAGCTTAATTTCTGATTATGTGTGAAATTTCACAGTTTCACAAACTTTGCGTTGGCAAGTTGTCGTTGCCCCACATCGATAAAGAAGTTGCCTGATACCGTGCAAATGTCCAAAAGCGAAAATCATTGGGTTAGGGTCCATTTGAAGAGTCCTATTGTTATGTCATTTGCTTCCTACACCCCATAATTACTACATCCATCTTAATGTTAACAATGTTAATAGCTAAAGGACTTGAATACTCTCCTTTGTTGCTATTATAGGTAAAAGAGATTAATGAGAAATGACTAATAATGACATTTCAATTAAGGTTCTTGACAAAAAGTGAGGAAGAATGTAAAAGAGAGTCCACTATAAAAAGCTAAAGTTGTTGGCTTCCAATTGATGAAAACAGCCAAGTCCCACCACCATTTCATTAATCAACAACTCATATTTCCTATTATTTTTGGGATATTAATGCTACATATAACCCAATTAATCAAATAATTGAGAGTGAGATCAAGTAGGCTAGACCAAAATCAAAATAAAGTGAATAATAAATTCTGTAAAATAAAGTGAATAGTGATATAATAGATTATAAAACTCATAATTAATCCTAGGATTGTTTTCAAATACTTTCATTTTATTGAAGAGATAAAATAATTGATTGTGTTAATAGTCTACCATTCTCACACATTTCTTCTTTGTTTTGCAACCAAAATAAGAATGACCCACTGGTTTTCTACATTTTCTTTCTCCTTTCATATTAAACAACCTTCCATTCTTTAATTGTTCAATTTTCTTCCCTTTCATACTAAACAACCCTTAAAAGAGGAATTATGTAGGTTTGGAGTGAATACATAAAATTGTAATAAATCACAATAGACGGGAAAATAAAACAAGCCATGCCTCCTAAAACAATTTATAGTTCTAGTTGCCTCAATAAACTTCTTCCTAAATATTTATGAATGAAAAATAATTAGTCTTTTTAAAATTAGTATACGTGTTTAAGTTATTTTCTGATGAATTACCAAGAATAGAATTAAAACTTGTAAACAAAAGTCTACAAAACCAGTCATCTAAATTGCTACGATCATTATTCTCTTGTTGTAGTGTTCTTAAAATGTTTGGAGTGTAAATGCAACTAGTAACCTTTTTGAACATGAACAACCTATTAATATTTTTCCATTTTTCTTTTCATTTAAGCCAAACCCACATTTACAACAATTACCATGACTCAAAAGTTTCATTCGATCCTTGTATACTTTACCTATCAACAAGTTTTTTTGGAGTAAAGTTTTACCACCTCACAATGGATGAAGGAAGCATCATCAGATGAGTTGCGGTGAGAAGTTAGTAAGAACTTAAAATGATAATAATTGTATATAGATAATAAATTAAATTATTACTTTCTTTAGTATATATATACTTTTTAATCTCCAATCGATGGGAAACAATAACAAAAAAAAATAAAAAATTAAAGTATACAACAACAACAATATAAAATGATAACAATAATCATGAAAGGAGAACACTAATAATTTTAACGTGGAAAAACTTATAAATGTGAGAAGAAAAAATGCACATCACAAAATCAAACTCTACAGAGATCGAAGCTATAAGGTTAGTCTAATGGTAAAAGTTGGAAGAGAGGGTAGGAGATGTTGTGAGTTTAACTTTCCCACTAAAATCTTAGAGATATAAAGTTGGTTTACACGGTTTGAAAGAAAGGATGGAAAAGCAATAACAGATTTTATAAGAGTTTTCAAAACATTGTTTTTGTTATATAAAAAACTTAAATAACTATTGAGTTTAAAAACATAAAGAAAGGTAATAGCATTTACCATCACCTTTTTACTTACTACTAGTTAATAATTTAATAACTAAATTGTCAATATCACGTTTAATAAAAAATTAATTTAAAATTATAACTTCAATATTTTATTGTTAATGCTTTCAATTATTTAAATTTAAAAAATTTATCAACCATCGAATTATAACAATCTTTGATAAGAAAAGGAAACACATTTTAGGAACCTGATATAATAAAGATAAGAGAAAGTAGAAGAGAGACTCCCTCCTCATGGATACACCTTCTAGTTCTTCCTCAGATCCTGTCCTCCTTAACTCTGCTATTTCCCTTCCTAGTAACATCTCAAAAACCTTATCTTCCAAGATCGAAAACCTTGTTGAATATTCGTATATTCCAGAAGATGCTCAAATCTCATACCCCACTTTTGAGCCCTTACAATATATTTCGCAAAAGAAGAACAACTATTCAGTCCATTACCAGATTAATCTCCACAAGACGTCCTACTGAAAAGGAGTATGTTCAATCCTCTAGGATGGAACAATGTGCTCTTGCTGCTTCTTCCCAAGAACAGTATGTCACTCTGGAGATTCCCCAAGAACTCATCAAACACTGGAGACATGAAGGATACACCCATCTTCATTACGGAGCCATTAGACTCATCCTATCTCTCCATGGCAGAAGGGGATTACCTGTCTCTGCTAGAGTCTCTCTGTTAGACACCAGCTACCTCCACTATGAACATGCCGTAATCGGAACTGTCCTGACAACTCTTCACGCAGGAAGTGTAGTACTTACACTTTGTCCAAATTTCAATGTAAGTCTGAAAGACCCTACTGTATCTCATAGATTAAAGGTCCAAGTACACATAACGGGAGCAAACCAAGTTCCCGAAGCTTTATGTGCTACTCTCCACCACCAGATCATATACAGGATACAGAACCATGCAGTCAATCTATCATTACCTAATCGAAATGATGGAGCCCTGTTTGTCATAGCTGATCCGAACGAAGAAAGTCCCTCTATCATTCAAGTGCCTAGAAATATTTCTAGAGCTCAACTTCAAGAGCTAGTCCCTCTCCAATGGGTTACTAGCTATGAAAAGTTACATGACAACAAGAAACCCATCCAGTCTGTGGAAGCCACCTTCAGGAGATCCGTAGATGGAACAGTCCGAACCATTTTTAGAAAACCTGAAGAAGACCAAATTGGCAGCTCTTCTCATATTTTCCAATCCATGATGATACAACCATGTACCAAAGAAGGAAAGATACCTATCTGGGGCGTTCAACCAAATGGAACTCCAATATTCACTGACAAGATAAATGGTCACTTTATATGGGATGCTGATCCTGATATGTGTGATCCAGATTGTGACTGTCACCATGACTATGGAGATTCGAGTGATGAAGAAGAAGAAGAGGATGACAATAACCCAGATAGAAGTCCTTGCAAACCGTCTCCTCCTCCTCAGGGCAGATCCCCACCAGCAGATCGCCCCTGGATTGGCTTGCACCAGCAACACCTTCCAGACCCTTTCTGGAAACAAAAACGGTGCTTAGAAATCTTGGGAAGATACCCTTCTCTTCCCAAAATTCCTATTCCATGCATGATGTTCACTGAGATGAATTATGAGTCTGAATTTCCTTCTCTAGAAAGACAGGTAGACCCAGTCTCTAATATTGCAACCAGGCCTAATATTTCTCCCTCCGAAGTTGGACCAGAAGGAAGATTCAAACCTCTAAGCCAAGCGGAAGAGGTCCTCAATTGGCAGACAGAGAATGCTAAGGCACAGAATAACATATTAAAGCGTATTGATGCCGGAGTAAGCAGGCTTTCTACTCATATAGAAGAAACGGACGGGAGACTTCTGCACCTATCAGAAAGAATGCATAAGCATTACCAACATCTCTCTTTAGAAATCTCTCGCCTTGAGAATGAATGGAAGATTACATCTTTTGGGAAAGCCTCTGATGAAAAGGAAAAAGAAATTAGAAAGCTCAAAAGCCAGATCCAAGAGTTAGATGATATTATTGCCAGAAAAGAAAAACAATTGTATTATCCTGATCCTTATGCTTTTGTGCCCCCTCTTTTATCCTCTACAAGAATCTCTTCTTTTCATCCTCCCTACCAATCATCTCCATGGGCATTACCTACTGCCTCAGCACATAGAACCCGAAAACAACCAGAAACTTCTGAACCAGAAAAAATCTCTTCGGCCAAGTCAGGAAAAGAAAAAGAAGTTTTTCAAGACTCACAAGATCCATATTCCCAGCTCACTATAGAAGCCTGCATAAATCCCCACATAACACCCTCCGGATATACTTCTTCTGAAAACGATACAGATGAATCTCTTCTGGATATCATTAAAGAGGAAGAACAAGGAAAACCTTTCCTTAATATCCTCATGGCCAATACCTCGTCTTTCAGACAGGAACCCATTTATGAATCTCCAGAAGAAGAAGAAGAAGTCAGCACTTTCCCTCCTAGAGGAGATAGCCAGAGACCCCTTAGTGGACCTTGGTTTACTCTGGATGACATAACACCTGATCAATGGAGGAAAAGACTCATTGAGTTTGGAGCCTGGCTGGACACAAAGCTCATTAAAGAAATAGATACTTACAAAGTTATAGAAGAATTCTGTTGTAGAATGACAGGAACATTAAAAGAATGGTATCATAATCTGGGAGCCGTCAGGCAAGATCAGTTCCATACTTTGAGTAGTACTGCAGCTGTCCTTGGAGCTCTTCACGAAGAATTCATAGGAGATGGAGCTATCACTGACAGAAAAATGTGACAGGAATTCTTTGAAATGAAATGTTGTTCACTTAGCATGAAAGACTTAGACAGACATTTCAAAAGAATGATACAAAGGTTTTACTTACTCAATGGAGGAAATGACCCAAGTCTAAAAAATACTTATGTTGCCTCTCTCCCAGTTGACCTCCAACCAGAACTCAACAGAATGGCTATTACTGCTCAGAAGGATTTCTCCCACATGACCATGGGACAGATCCACCAGATGACCAAAGAGGCTGTAGATAAGCTGTGCAGACAACACCAACACTTCTCAGACATTTTAAATCAGAGAAGTAGATTTACTAAAGCATGCAACAAGCCATATCTGCAGATCAAGTGCAAAGAAAAATGTATCTGTTCCCACAAAAAGACAAAAGGTACAGAACTTCCAAAGAAGAAAAGATCCTTTAAGTTCTTCAAGAAGAAAAGATCCAAAGGGATAACTCCAAACCAAAGCTGTTTTATCTGTGGGAGAAAGGGGCATTTTGCTAAAGATTGCCCTAATAAAGCAGACAAAGCTATCAGGCTTATTTCTTCTCTCAACTTAGGAGAAGAAGATGTAGAATCTCTTTATTCAGAACAAAGTTCTCCTGATGAATCTACCATCTTTGCGCTCCAAGATTCTTCTGAAGAAGAATTACACAGCGAAACAAAGTCTGTACCAGTATTCTCAACCCTAGAGCTTTCCAGCATTACTTTTGTTCCTCCTAAGCCTCATATCCCAGTCCAGATCCTTCCTTCAAAGTATGACAAGCCAATTAAAGCTATCGCCTACATAGACACAGGAGCTCAAAAAACTATGGTTAATCCCGACATTCTGCCTGCTGATTACTGGAAGCAAGAAGATTCATACTTCATAGCAGCCAATGGGAAGATGTTCAAAACAGAACTAATATCTAAAAATCCCATAGGAATACGGTTTTTTCTAGAATGTATAGTTTGGGCCAAGGTCATAGGCAGCAAACTCCCAGACAGAGACATACTGATTGGAATGGATGTTTTCTCCAACACAGGGGCCTTACGCATCCTTCCTACTGGTTTAAGATTCAAGAAAAGGTTTCAAGGTTTTGTTGATACTGCCAAACTCTTCTCTTTACAAGAAGGACCTCTTGATCTAACAGATATCAAAACAAAATTGAGCCCCTTGTGTGCCAACAGTCATAAAGAGTTCAGACATCCTCGCCCTTTGTGGAAGAATTCAGAATTCTTCATTGATCTCCCTTTTAAACTCAACAAAGATGTCAACCCTACCAAAGCCTCTCATCCTGGAATGTCACATTCAGACTTACTCTTGGCCAAACAAGAGTGTCTAGATCTCTTACAACAAGGATTGATAGAACCAACTCAGTCTAATTGGGCATGCCAGGCCTTCTATGTGGAAAAAAGGTCAGAAAAACTTCGTGGGAAAAAGAGGCTTGTCATAGACTACAAACCTCTAAATCATTTCCTCAAAGATGATAAATTTCCTATCCCAAAAGCTTCAGTACTTCCGGTGCTACTCAAAGAATCATCAATTTTCTCAAAATTTGACCTCAAATCTGGTTTCTGGCAGATAGGCATTAAACCCTCAGAAAGATATAAGACTGCATTTTGTATTCCTAATGCCCAATATCAATGGACAGTACTCCCTTTTGGACTCAAAGTAGCCCCCTCTCTCTTCCAAAAAGCCATGACCAAGATCTTTGAGCCCATTCTAAACAATGCTATCATCTACATAGATGATATCTTACTTTTCTCCAAAACTAAAGAATCTCACAAAGTCCTCTTGGAACAATTCATTTCTTTGGCTGACCAACACGGTATTATGCTCTCAGAAAAAAAAATTCACTTGGCACAATCAGAAATTGATTTTCTTGGAATGCATTTTTCTCAAGGTACATACCAACCTCAACCCCATATAGCTCAAGAACTTCTGAAGTTCCCTGATAGCTCTTTAACCATCAAGGAGATTCAACAATTTCTGGGGATCCTTAATTACATCCGTGATTTTATCCCCAAAGTTGCAAAGTATACCAGCCCTTTGTCCAGATTATTAAAAAAGAATCCCCCCCTGGGGGATAGAACAGACACGAGCAGTCTCTGAGATCAAAAAAATAGCACAACATCCTCCTGCCCTCAAAATCCCAGGAAGTGGAAAGAGAATTCTCCAAACTGATGCCAGTGATCATTATTGGGGAGCTGTTCTAATGGAAGAAAATGGAAATCATACAGATTACTGTGGACATGCAAGTGGTCAATTCAAGGAAGCTGAAAAACATTACCACACAACTTTCAAAGAAGCCTTGGCAGTCAAAAATGGCATTAAAAAATTTGATTTTCATCTTAGAGGTTTCCAGTTTGAAGTACAGATGGACAATTCTTCTTTTCCTAAGATCCTGGAATTCAAAAACAAGATGCCACCAGACCCTCAAATCCTTCGCTTAAAGGATTGGTTCTCTAGGTATGATTTCTCAGTTAAACATCTCAAAGGAAAAAATAACTTAATCCCAGATTTTCTCTCAAGACCTAAAAAGGCTATCCAGATGATCACTACCATCAACACTTTCCCTCTGATTTTTATGGTTAAATCTTTACCCAATATGGCAAAAATCCAGAAAGAATACCCTCCTGGACTACTTCCCACATCTCCTGCTGATATCCTCCAATTTGCACATTCAAGGTATTTTTATTACCTTCATGAGACCTTGAAATTCAAATATAGCCCTCCATGCATGTTTGACCCAAATAATGAATTAGGAGGGATATATGAACTATTTCTAGGAGTAGGATGGGATATCTGCGAACCAACTCTTTGGGCCATTTGGTGTAAAAGTGTCCAGAGGCCCATCCCTTTAGCCTTGAAAGTCCAAGAAACTTACAACATCCTGAATGATCCTTTTAAACAAGATTATCTGTTTTGGACCCTGTTAGAATGGTTTTCTCCTATACCATGGTGGAGACATGAACTGGAAAAGATTCTTCATTATCAAAGGCAGAGGAATGAAAACTTATCAAAATCCACCTCTATTGTCATTATCCATCGTCCATATTACCAAAATCACTCTGGAACAATCTGGTCAAAAAATAAAGCTTATTTCTGGGGAACATTTGATGAATACCCTATCTCTGAAAGTTATAGGCTCCAACTAGTCAGGCACCTCAGAGAAATACGACAAGAGGAGAATCACACAGAAATCCAGCTCACCCCTTCAAGATTAATCCCTTCTGGACAACAGGGTCACTCCACTACAGAATTTTATATCCCAGAAGGACAATTCCAGATATCACAAGACTTAGGAGGACCAGAAGAAGACAAAGAAGATTTTGACTCATGGAATCCAGTTGGACAAGAAGACGACACCATGGAAAGTGATACTGATCCAAATCTCTCTCCTAGTCATGAACCTATCTTCAAGGATTAATGTATACTAAGACAGCTGTAAAATCCAGGCCTACCTGTCGGCCATTTATTTGTCATTTTCCCAGATTCCAGTCTGTTTATTTGAATCCGAATATTATGATGTAAGACAGCTGTAAAATCCAGGCCTACCTGTCGGCCATTAGGTTTGTCATCTTCTCGGATTTCAACTTGTTTATTTGAGTCCGAATATTATGATGTAAGCGCTGACGTTTGTAAGGTTTTGAATTCCGGAGACGGATTTCTATAAATAAGCCTCTTCCCCTTGGCAAGATCAGGGGGTTTTAAAAAGGCATTGTGAATATAAAAATGTGTTTCTAAACTCTTTGCTTCTCTCTTCGAAATCTTATATCTGTATTATGTTAAGGTTCTAGGATATTGAAAACTGGTATAGAAGGTGCTATAGACAGTGGGATGAGTATGCTCTGGACTCGCCTCTTATGAGGATCTTGTTCATCAGAATAACTCCCAAGTCTGATCATTGATCTACCTATGGGATTTGTTGTTGTTTATGATATATCTTATAAAGGAGAATACGGCTATAACGCCAGGAGGGCAAAAATGCCGGAAATCATTTATAAGAGTAACGTGAATAACTCAAACAACCGTAAGAAAGTTTTAGTTTTAACTTAATTATTGATGAGTTCAATAATTTAAAAGTACAAAAAAAAAAAATAGATATATACCATTTCTTTTATTGTTATAATTACATTAAATTATGTATTTATTTTGATTGTATTATAGACAATGATAAAATATAATTACTTTTATGTATATTATTTTGGTTCTTCCAAAATTAAAGATCAAGTATGGAAAATGATTATGAGTTCAATTTTCTTTATTAACAAAACTAATAACTAACATGAAAAAAAAAATGACAATTTTAACCGTCAGGATAAAGAACCATAATCATGATATTGCAACAAGGTTTCTCTCTCTTCAAAGGCTGTAAAAATAAATCTATTTCTTGTGACTTAAGAAAACCCTCGCCACTTATGCTAAGTGAGATAAATTGGACTTTAGAGTAGACTTTTTAAACACATAGGAGCTTAACGCAACACTAATTAGAAGCTTAATAATGGAAAATACATTAAGCTTATTAAATAATACTTGATTATCAATTTTGATTCCAAGTTCACTACTCTATTGTTGAATCCGAACATACTCTAAATTTGGTTATATTGGAGGAGGGTAGGTAAACTTTCTCCCTCTCTCCCTTTATTTATTTAATTTTGCTACTATTAATCTAGTTAGCAAACTGTTATTATGGAACAATCCCGAAAAAGTGATCCCCAAACAAAAAGAAATAAGGAAAATAAAACAACATAAGTAGTTGAAGAGATTAAAAAATTATTAAGCCAAAGAAAAGCAAAAAGCTAAACTTGGAAAATGCAAAAAGCAAGACTTGGGGTTGAGTAAGTGTATGAATGATAAGAAGCTAAAGTGTGCAGAGGCCATGGTGGTGGGGACAATCGTAGGCTAATTATTGTTGTTTCTAAGTTGTGATAGGTACAACTCTAAGTTGACTGCTTATGCAATGAATATCTTATGGTCAATGAGGTCTATCTCCTTATGAACTTGAGAGGAATATTCATATTAATGTGCATGTGCATGTACATGATTGAAGAGGATGAATTACAAGGAGCGAGTTCCATCTTTAATATGCTTCTATATTCTGTTTTGGACAATTTTGGTGTTTCACTTGGTGCTCAGGGTTTCTGGGAATGCAGAAGGTGACGTTTTGTACTTATTTGGTGCTTCAATTAATTGTTTTTACTGGTTTTCCTGTTTCTGTTCTTTTATGAGTTGTTGACTTTTTAGCTCTGTTGTTTTGGTTCATATGTTTGAATGAGTCATAAAACTAGTATTAGGCTTTTGTTCATTATTGGAATTGGTTCAGAAGTTCCGCATAACAGAGTATGCAATATGAAAACACAAACTATGAAATTAAATAGAACGCAAAAATTAGAGGATAAATTGAAACCAATTTAGAGGACATGTATGATTAGCTCGGGCTGTTTGTAGGTTGTAAACTGAAAATGTTTCGGTGTTATGCTTGGGAGTTATTGATGATGACCATGGGTTTCATGTTTTTACTTTCTGTATTTCACACAATTTCATTAAAAGCAGCACAATACCTGTTTGATTTTTTACTCCTGTCAATTTAATATATTCAGTACATTTGTAATGGCACTCAAATATTACTTCTATGACACAGGTGATGCCCTTACTGCATTCAAGAAGAATATGATAGATCCTACTGGTGCTCTTGATAATTGGAATCCTAATATTTTAACTCCTTGCACATGGTTTCATATTGTTTGCAACGATGAAAAAAGCGTCACCCATTTGTAAGATATCTGCTATTTTTACTTGTGGTTTTATGAAAGATTTTGCATAAAAGTGAAAAAAGTTGCTTGGCCAGGTATCTTGGAAATGCAAACCTTTCGGGTCAACTTGTTCCAGAGCTTGGCCAGCTCCCAAATTTGGAATATCTGTAAGTTGTGCCTCCTTTGCTGAACAGATTTTGCATGACACTACTTTTTTCTTTTTATTGACATTTCATCAACTATTTCTTGTAATTCTTGATTGTTGGCTGAAACTAGTATTATTAGGAAAAGCTATTCTAAAAGTAAATGCGGTAACTGTGTCTCTCAGAGCACTACCTGTAATGCCATTTTCTGTTATTCACTGGACTCATTACTCTGCCAAAATCTAAATATTTTCCTTTGACCTGACAGGGAACTTTATAACAATAACATAACTGGGGAGATCCCAAATGTGCTTGGAAATTTGACAAACTTGCTGAGTTTGGATCTTTACTCGAACAACATTACTGGTCAAATTCCAGAAGAATTAGCC
>Ga0214542_1010506_pt1 | contig 13459 bp, 8 predicted proteins | sample CNSS1metaG_FD_160096 | JGI IMG/M metagenome (GOLD analysis project Ga0214542, IMG submission 160096) | Root nodule microbial communities from cowpea collected in UCLA plant growth center, Los Angeles, California, USA - CNSS1 | ecosystem: Host-associated > Plants > Roots > Nodule | place: USA...
CCTTGCACACACCATAGTTAGCTCTTTTGTCTCTCATTTTTGTAACCTTATTTGACCTAGTTTCTAGAAGCTAGGGTTAGGTTTTTATAGAGACATCCTTAGGTATCTTTTATTTGCTTAGAGGCCCTTAAACTCTTCTATATAAGGGGTGCTCCTAGACATGTAAAAGGGTTGAACATTTTGAAGTAAAAACACTCTTGTGTCTCAACCATTTGTGAGAGTTTTCTCCCTTGGGAGTGAATACTTCTAAGCCTTATCTTGCATAGCAAGTGGCGGCACACATCCACTCATCTTCAAGGTTGCCATGGCTTCTAGCCTAGCTTTGTAGTGGCGTGCTTCTCACATTTTTACCATTCCTTTTCTTTCCATGTTATGTTTTCTTCTTCCTTTAATTGTTCTTGGTTTTCTATGGTTTATGTGCTTTTCATTTCCTTTTTGTTTTGAATCAATCCATCATCTTCTTCTCTTGAGCTTTGTGAAAGGAACCTTCATATTTAGATAACTTGCTATCTTAATGTCCATTGGGGATTTGACTTAGCTTTCTTAATCAACTCACACCATATTCAATAATCTTAAAAAGGAACAAGATAATCCTTCATCACACTTCATTCTTATCCACATATTAAGTTTCCCTTTAACATCATCTTACTTGTCTGATCTGTAAGCTCTACTCCATCTTAGCCTCTAACTAGAGATTTGTCATCTTTTTACACTTCATGGTCTTTATCTCTATTAGCTTGCTCGATGCCAACCAATCTCATTATTTTCTACAACCTAGGATCTGCCAACTGTTTCTCTTCCACCAATCCAAGAAAACACTAGATATGGTCTTACGAATATATCTAATGACACTTCTCCTAACATTGCTTGTATTTGTATAACTCTGAACCTCAGCATTGCCGGGATGTAGAACCAAGTTGATTCTTCCTCAAACGTTGTTACACTTCTATGCACTGATATCTTCCATATGTTCTAACCTCTAGATTCAACTCCTTTTGGAAAACTTCACTACAAGAAATTCGTTAGTTATCTATTGATATTTACATACGGATTATAATCCGTAGGTAATGTGTGATTTACATACTAATTTACCTACCGATAGTCTTCAGTAGGTAATTTTTTACTTTCGTAGAGATTTTTCCGTATTTATCAGTTTATTATTTTCGCATCCTAGATCCGTAAATGTTGTCCATATGTAAAATTAGCGTCCTTCGGCGTGAAATTATTTTGAAGGATTTTATCTGTATGTAACCATATCCACATCAGCAGGTAAATATTTCATCCTCTTACCTACTGATATTATCTACCGTTCAGCATAAATAATATTTTAAAAAAAAAATTTAAAACAAGTTTTTTCTAAGTACACAAAAAACACTTCTTTAGTAAACTCTCGTGAAGACTCTCTGCAATAAGTTTTCCCCAATATTTTCGCGTGCCCTAGGGTGAAAATGGCGTGCCGGTTGAGCTGAAAATCGCGCGACCCTTGACTTGAAAATCGCGTGGCCTGAGGTGGAGTTTTATTGTTCCCGTTCTCGCGTAGGTTGAAGTCACGACTCGATAGGAATTCTTCACCATTGAACACCGCAGCTTGCTCGCGCAACTCTAACCAGTGTGGTCGGAGTCCAACATTTCTCGCGTGCTTTCAAAGATTTTTTGTTTACCTTGAAGTCTCACTGAAATTGGAACTCCATCGAACTCAATCAAGGAACAGGATCATAGCTCATCTAGCGCGACTGAACCTTGGTGAGAAAGGTGATTGATTATTGTGTTTTAAAGTATATTTCTTGTGTTGAACATTTATCTTTGATTTGTTGAAAGGAACCGCATGCCCTAGCCTGAAGTCGTGTTTCAATCGAAGAAAAAGTTGAGTTCTTCATCGCGAGTGAAACTCGGTGAGAATAGTGATCAGTGTCTATTATTGTGATTGTGTTTATATTAAATAAAATCTCAGCTCCCCCAATTGCAATTTCTTTCTGTAGGTTGCTTCCCCAAGATTGAAATTCCCCAACTATGAACACTAAATTTGGTTGCGACACCACGTTAAAAACCAAATCTTTCTCCCAAAACCAACACAATAGCTCCAAGCTTGAGGCACTTGTGCAAGAGGTAAATATTTTTAATGCTTTCCTGCAAATTTGTTAAAGCATTTTGTTTGATCTATTCTTGCATTGGTTTGCGTGTTTTAGTTAGAAGTAATAGAATGGGTAGTGCAGAAAATATGATTCAAACACTGCAGAAAATAAAAGATGCAGTAGTTTCTATTGCAAAAAAATAATAATATCAAGATACAATAGTGATTTCATGATAGTTATGTCAGCAGACTTAATTATTTTCTTTGTTTCATGTCTATTGTTTTTTTTTTCTTGCTAAACAAACTAATGTTTCTTTCTTTTGTTGATTTTGTAGCATGTTTCGCAACTGATGTTTGATTTATTCCAGGGTTTTCTCGGTGCTGCATCTAGGTACTTGGGCTTAGAAGCGTGCTCACATTACTTGGACCTGTGTATGTCATGCACCTGTTCTTGTTTTGTGGTTTCAGTAATTTCTATATGCTTTTTATTTTCATAATAATACCATTTCTTTCCTTTGCTTCTGTTTCATGTTTATAGGAAATACTAAATCATATTTAAACTATTCCTCTCCTTATTGATAATAAAAAATTGAGATTATAATGAACCTTTCAAGTCTTCACAAAGGGTTTTCCTTTTCATACAAGCTTTCTAGTTCTATTTAGTTGAAGCCCTCCGATCTTATTCCCCCTATCTACAGAACAATGCTAACAATGCACTCTTTAGTGCTTACTATTGGGTGATTTTTCACGAGGGACCCAATAGGTAGGGATTATGACCACATAGTTTAGTGGGTCCTATATAAATTTCACATAATAGAAAAGAGTGTCACTTAATGTGTTCCTGGCATTTCGCTTAATCTAAGAATTCCCCTCTAATTAACCAATTGTCTGTCTATTTTGAATGTCCCTAATTCCCTTATAATTAACGAAATTAACAACACACTCCTTTGTACTTACTGTTGGATGATTTTCACGAGGGACCCAATAGATAGAGTGATGCCCACTTCATTTAGATGATCCTAAATGAATTTCACATAATAGCAAAGAGTGTGCTACATATTTTCTTCCTAGCATTTCTCTTAATCTAACAATTCCCATCTAATTAACTGTCTACTTCTTCTATTCTAACTATATCACTTCCATGTAATTCAACCTTATTCCCTGAGTTGAATTTTGAAAATATATAAAATATGCATTGTCCCTTATAGCTTTTTCCACTGCCTTCAGCTAGGAGTTTGACAAACACTGTGATGAAGACGTCAAATGCACAAATCTGCTTTATAATTATTCAAATGGCAATTTATTTGTTTGTCCATGGCTTCAGCTTGGCCTATTGGTTTAAATGACCTTAGTTGGTAGACTTGCACTGCCTTGTGTAAATATTTACCCATCATGGCCCCTAAGTTGGCACAAAGACATTACCTTTACAACAATGATTTCTATTTCATTTCATCTAACTCTTTTGACATTTTTTCCGATGTCATTTAACCAAATGTTAGTTCTGGAAATTGTAAGTCATTGCTCCATCTCCATCTTTACTTGTTTGGATTTTCCTTCTTGGTTTTTCTAGTAAGGGAGAATGTGGAAATGGATGCAATTCACTGGTTGCAACTTATTCTTTGTGACTCGTTTAAATATACTAAGTATAGCAATTCTAAGGCTGTTGTGGATCCCCGTGTGGTAGAACTAGAGTTAAGGGGTGGATGAACTAAGATATGTGGTTAGAGAGATGGTTAGATTGATAGAAACAACCACCACTCCGATATTTAAGGTTGATATTGATGGCCACATAATGCAAAGGTTTAAGAATTGACAAGACTTACTATTGAGGAGGCTATGAGGAAGTCCTTGGTTCATGATCTTGTGTTTAAAGAGTCTAAAATGGGTTAAACATGTATTCTGTATATGTAAGATTAAACAAAAAGCCATGCCCTTGCCCCTGCCCCTTCATTTTGACAATACTTGTTTGGTACAACAAGAGTGGCTTGTTGTTATATAGCTAAATGTAACCTAAGTTTTACTGATAAAGTTATGGTAGAGTGGATACAATGTAGCCAATATGCACAACTTCATGGGCAAGTGAGTCCCCTGTGAAATTTTTCAATCAAAATGCTTAAATCATTAACAGCTGTAGTGAACCCCAATCGTGCCCACAAGTGGGTTTGGAGAGAGCAAGGCCCCTGAAAACTTGGATGATTAATTAAAAAACCCAAATACCTAGTCTTAATTCCATGTACTGCTCATGGACTTGCCTCTTTCTAATGACAGGCACACAACCCTGGTACAAAAAATATCTCTAATAACTACAATTTACTTATCATTTCAATTTACCACTTTGAGTCAATGCATGTAGTTCCTTAGCTAGAGTTGTTGACATTATATAATAATAATAATAATATAATAATAATAATAATAATATCAATGCACTTGCATAATCTAATAATATGATATTTCTTATTACCATGGCTACTCATTATTATTCATGAAAACAATGAAATGAAGAAGGGTGTTGGTTCTATCATGCACCGCACTAAAAAATTCTAATAATAATGCTCACTAATTAAATGGGATGTGAGATGTTTGAAGTGGCAGCCAACTTTTTTTGTAAGATTAGATAAGAAAAGGAAAATCACATGTCTTACAATATATAAACGTGAATAAAGTTTGCTTCAGTTTGGCAATTAATTCCCAAAGATAAAACTAGCAACCGTGAATAAAAGCATAAGCGGTTATGCTTTTGTAGGACAAGATTTTGGACTTGACCTTCATCTCTCCCAAATCCCTTTATTCTCTCATTTACCTTTCTGTTTATTTTAGTTCCTTATTTTTTAGTTCTACTCTACCACTCTCTCTTTTTTTCATTTCAATTTTCTGTCTTCTAATTAACTAAATAAACATCACAATATTCTATGTGTTTGTGACCTAACCATTTTAAGTAGGCTAATAAAACCATTTTAAGTAAGGAAGTAATATTAAAGATATTCTAAGACAAGCATAATTGAATGTAAATTAATTGAAACTAGAATTATCGTACTCTAAACTGAATTCTAGTAAAAAACTAAGAATTAATGAGTGAAACATGACCAAACATATACAACTGAATTGGAGTAAAACCTTATCAAATTGATTGTTATAATAAATGTATTAAAACTTCATAATTTACTTGTCTAGAGTATTAAAACTTATCTTAATCTAGCAGCAGTTATCTTTACTGTGTGCTTTGGAAATGTAGCATTCAGTGCCTGTTTCTAACTAGTTAAATCCATGTTGTTTTCCTAAACTTATTGAGGCAACCACATGTCTTTAAAGTATGACTATGAATTCCAATACTGAGGTTGTGATTACCAAAAGGATGCAAATTGGTCCTTCTTTATTCTTTTGACTTTCATTTAGATGATTACCAAAAGTAGCACAACCTGGTTTCTTAGTAGATGATTAGGCACTTGAAGTCATGGCTTAATAAATCTCAACTGTCAGGACAACTGTTAAGAGAGGGCTGCCCATTTCCCAATATCTAAGTTGTCCATTGATAGTCTTACTTCTTTTAACTTTGTCTCAAACTAAAATCTACAATAATAGTATTTTTATGAGTCCTAGTAATTGTTAGATGTTGTAGTCACATATAACTATAGCAAAATCCTAATTATCCCGCTGTTGAAGTTTAGGGAACAAAAATTAGTTCTTAGTACAATGTATCTCTCGTTACCAAGGCTCCTATAGGTAACTAAATTTTTAGCCTTCTAACTTCCAACTGCATCAAACACTCCTTCTTAGCCCAAACTGTCCAGTCAACAAATTCAAGCAAATTTCCTGTTGCCACGTTGGACAACTTCTCTCCAAGTCATTTCTCTTTATTTTCTCGTGCTCTTGTTATCTACTACTGGTAGGCAAAAGTCCTAATTGCCTTGTAGGGTTCCATTCTTTCTTGGCATAGGTCCAAAGTCTCTCTTCAGGATTCTATTCATTTTACTAGAGTAGAAATTCAAAGGAATTAATCAAGCTGAAAATTTCAATTGGCTATTTAAAACTACATTGTACTACTTACTAAGGACTCTTAACTTACTAAACTAAACTTTACTCTGAAAAAACACTTTTTAACATGTTTTTATTAAAAGTAAGATTATTAGAAGGAAATTTTATAAAAACAGAAAATAAAGAAAAGAAAACCCCCAAAAGAAATGCTTTAAAACACCAAATAAGTGTCTAATATGGCACTTAACGGTAATAACCTTAGCTAACTACTTCATGTATGATTGAATACTTGTGTTCTTGTTAGTAACATAAGAGGATTACTTTTTTTTGCTGTGGAATATATTAAAAGTAATTTCAATCAATTTCTTTGACCTAATTGTTTTTTTATTTACTAATTAAACAGGATTACCTAACCCAACAAGTATTGCTGGATTGTGTGGTTTCTTTCCAACTTTCGGTTATCTGGAATTGGATCTACTACATTTGTTGTTGTTGCTGGAATTGTACTTGGTTGGTTCTGTTAATGTAATTACAATATTTGGAGGTATATATTTCTTTATGTGATTGGATTTTACTGTATATGTGTGTATGTACTTGACTAGAAGCCCTACATGTTAGTATTGTATATGTGATTGGATTTTCCTTATGTATGTATGTACTGTATAGGTATGTTAGTACTAGACTTGCTGCATGATATCAAACTTTTGGCACTTTGATTCCTAGGTGTTAGTACAACACTTTAATTCGTATTAAATCTTTATAATTGGATCTCTTAATTTAAAATGTTATAACTAATGTTATTAATCTTTTATATTTTTTTTATGCTTCAAGTTAATAAAACTACCACAAATAAATACAAGAAACTGAACTAAATATAGTGAACAATGTGTTTAACACAAATTGTTCAAATAGTGAACCAGTTTTTACAGCAAAACTGGACAACAATAGTCTGAATCAGTTTTAATAGTCTTTTTTTTATTCTGTATAGACTAAGCCTTATTAGGCCTATTATGTAGCCTTATAGTAGGGCATATGTTCCTATAGGACAATTGCAATTGTAACTGTCAAATAATTAGAAGTAGTTACTTTTTCAGTTGGTGAGTGTTTTCCTTTTATATGTTGCTCTATATATAGAGCATGGTCTTAACAATTGTCTGATTTTTCGTTGGTGTATAAACAGAACATGGATCAATTTCCATCAAATCGTGGATGGATGTATGATAGGTGTCATATAGGAAGAGGTGCTTTGAAAGAGTCTTTTGTAATGGGAGTTGAAGAGTTTATTTCCAATGCTTGCCAACAAGATTGTTATCGCAATTATGGGGGAGTTCGATGTCCATGTAGTAAGTGCAACTGTACAAGGATTTTTGAAGGAAAGAATTGTGAAGGTTCACCTCTACAAACATGGTTTCAAGCCTTATTATTGGGTTTGGGAGGATCATGGTGAACAAAGGCTAGAAGGTGATTTGGATAATGTAAATACTTGCATGGGTTTGGTTAAGGATGGTGGACACGGTCATTCACAAAATGACCAATTTATGTCAATGCAAGACATGGTGCATGATGCTCTTGGACAACAAGATTCATTCCAACCAGCAACTTCAATTAAAATGGAAGAAGCTCCAAATGAAGAAACTCAAAAATTTTATAACATGGAAGAAGCTCCCAAACTTGTCCTTGAAGCTCTTTTAGTCCAAACGTTGCTAAGCTCCAACATCTTTTCTCAAACTACTAATCCAAACTTAGCTTTTCTGGTTCACCGATATACATCATACAACAACTTCATACCCTTGGAACGATAACTTGTTTCAGAGGCCTCATCCAACTCTTGTAAAGGTAAGCAGGCCAAGTTGACCTTGAATCTGCATTCCTCTACCATTATAGACACTAAACAAAAACCACAAAGACGCAAACAAGACAAACAAGGACATAGAAAGCAAAACCCGATCATCTACTGAGAATAAAACCATTTGTCTATCACCTTTCTTTCCCGTAAACCATTAGAATTAAGAAAGGAAAACAACCTTTGATCTAGTTATGAGTGTGCACCCTCATTACTTTATCAAGATGTTTCATGTTCTTAATACTTTTGATTCCACAAGAAAACTCGACTAAACTTGAACTCTAACACAAAAAGACATGACAAACCCACAACCCCCTGGTCATCTTAGGGACACATTGCTCTGATACCATAAATGTAACATCCCAATTTTAGCAGCTTGAAACTAATAAAAATAGGGAGTTTCATCATAGTTCCAAACCAAATAATCCAGTGTACAGAATATATTAATACAGTCTTACAAAAGATATGACTATAAAAATATATCAATTATACACTTAAACTAAACTAGTAAACTCTATGCTTAAACTGACCTCTGTTAAATCTCCCACTGGAAAGCTCCTCCACAACCTAAAACGATGAATCCTCATCCTCTAGAAGTGCCCTTGACACTACAACCACATCTGCTCCCACTGAAAAGGTGATCATCGCAAAAGAAAAACATACAACACGAGACAGAAACATAGAAAGCAAGGGTAAGCTAATAATGATTTAAAGAAGGTTAATTAGAGTAAGAGTATAAAAACAATAAATTATCACAAATTCACACAGGAACATTCCAATACTCATACGCCATTCAACTCTAGACTCAATCATCCATATATATGCAATTAACATCGGACCTCTTGGTAGCTTGCACCGTGTATGATTCCCAAACTCTACAGAGTTTGGCCTCAAGGGGTTATCACCCAATCATCACACCAGGTAAGTCTTCTTCGCGCCAAAGACTTGATCGAGTCTAGTGGCTAAGACCTCCTGCTACTCCTCACAACATAACCCATTATACTCTATATGATCCTTAATGGTTATTGGAGCGTCATGATACCAACAAAAACTGAGTCCTTATGTCTTTGCATACCCTACCTCATCCACACTTAGAATTTCTCCATGAAATTCTCCATAAATCACATACAACAGGTCCTTATTCACCTAATCTCACTCAAAGCATACCAAGACAATTAAAATAATCCATTTCAATAAGTTAATGCAATGAAACACATCAAAACAACAAACACATGAAATCTGGCAGCCAGCGCTCAGCCTTAGATTCCAACGCTCAGCCTCAGCAATAAAATTTTGTTCCAGACCTGTAGGGGTCCCAACACTTGGGCACCTTCAGCTGGCACTCAGCCTCATTCTTCTCGCATTTTTCAACGCTAGGCACCGCTGGGTTTGCGCTCAGCGCTAATCGTCTCGCATTTTTCAAGGCTCAGCCTTGAATTCTGAGGCTCAGCCTCACACCAGAAAACAACACAGATTCTGGTTTTCATTGAAAGATGTTTCACTTGATTTCATGACCCAAATTGGCACCTCCATGGCAGTGTTGTCTAGTTTTCAAAATGGTTTTCAAGTAAAGTGGGATGATACCAATTAGAGCCATGATTCAAGTGTTCATTTTCCAATTCAACCTTAATTCACACAATGCAATCACAATTTCACTTATATCAAACATCAAACAATTCACATTCCATCAGACTTCAAACAATCAATTCTAATTACACACAATTACATTCATTGTATCCTATAATTAAATTCAATTATCAGCTTCCCTAACCTGACAAAGCGACTCTACAGACCCAAACTGCTCAAAGAACACCAAAACGCATCTAACTCCACAGGATGGTCTATCTACACATAGAAACATCACAAGAACGATCAGGACCTACCATTATGATCACTGATCAGCAAAGACTCATACTGATGATTAAAACATCACATGCAAGCAGAAGAGAGCTCGCATGCAACAGAAAACAGAAAAGACTAAAAAGAGAGCGAAAACTCAACTTACACGAACAGAGAAACTGATTGGTCCAATTTGAAGAGCTCGCCGAGAGGATCAATCCTACGGTCTCAGTTCTTCAATCAAACGACCAAAGAGACATAACCTCTAGAGAAAAGTCAGAGAACTCTAAAAAAGTGGTTTCTAAAGAGATGTTGTGTTTTAAAATAATGAAACTCGTTTATAACGATTCTATTTATACTAAAACCTTTTAATATTAAAATAATTAAGTCTCACTATTTTTAAACCACTATCACTTTTTAAATCCCATTTTCTAGGGTCTTACATTTTATATTATGTTTTATTTTTTATTTTAATATTATTATTGGAAAAAATAATTTAAAATTTAATTTGGTTTCTTTAGTAAAATTTGAATTTATATTTTAGAGCTTCCATTTTTCATTTAAAAAGGACATATTCAAAGTATAAATTTTATATTTTTATGTTCATAATTTAAGAGTAAAATAAATAAAAATATAAAAACTAGTCTCAATTAAAAAAACAAAACATAATAATAATTATATATTTATCTAATAAACCATACATAACTTTAAATTTCAATTAAAAACGATTTGAATTAAGTTTTAGGTTCAAATAAAAAGTATGTAAACTTACGAAAAAATCAAATATATTAAAATATTAAATTATTAATATAATTTTGAAAGTATTTACTTTTTTTTTTCTTTCCTTCTTTTCTACTTTTTCTCTTTCTTTCTTCTTTACTTAGCTGCATCCTACTAGCTTCATCTCTTTCTCTTTGCAAAAGTGTAAGTAGTTCACAACATCCAAAAGTTTATTCGAAAACTAGGCCATGAGAAGTGGTTATGTCTTCTTCACCGCGTCCCATGATTGGGCCGTGTCTGGCCCAAGAAAGGGTGTTCAACACCAGGTCGTTGACGTGATCAAATCAATACGACTAAACTATAGCAACATCAGTATTGCTAAGATAGTAATCAACAAAATAGAAAGGGTAAAATAACTCAAAGTCGTCTCCTAACGAACACAAAATTGATTTTTAACAAATTAATTCTTATAAAAACTATACAGAAGAGTTAGTCAAATAAAATAAAAAAATATAAGAGATAAAGATAAAAAGATAAAATAAGATAAAAATAATAGTAAAGAAAAATAGGTCGATTCCATTGCTTTTTCAAGATATGATTCATCATTGGTTTACTAAAGATTATTGTTATTAATTTCTTGTTTAAGATTTCAAATTAATCAATGTAACTTCTCAATTAATTGGTTGGCATCCTCACTTTTAACCAAAGTAACTTCTTAATTAAATATTACTATGCCTAATCATGTCTATTCGTTTACCTTTTATATCTAGTAAAAAGCTAATTAACCAAAGTAATTTCTTGATTAATTCTATTCAAAGTTTTCACCTTTAATCAAAGTAACTTCTCAATTATTAGCAAAAACTCACTTCTCAATTAAAATTTAAAAAACCATTGGACTCATACGATTGTTTTGTTATGTAGATTTAACATTGTGTTAACTTGTTACAATGTAAAAAACATTAAAATTTAACTAAAGTAACTTCTCAATTAAAATTTAAAAACCCTTGGACTCATACGATTGTTAAGTTATGTGTATTGAACATTGTGCTAACTTGCTACAATGTAAAAATCATTACTTTTACTAAATTATGAACTAAAAGACATAGATTAAAATAAATCACAACAAGAATCAAAAGAACAAACAAATTTATTGATCTAACCTCAGAAGACAATTAAGAAATTACAATGGAACTAACCCTTAAAGTTTAACCCTCCATGGAATGCAAATTAAAAGAAAAATATAAGAAGAAAGTAGAGAGAGTGTGGAATTAGGCTCCCTTAAGGGTTCCTAAACTCCAAAGTACCGAGCTTGTCCTTTCTACTTCCCCCTCGGTCTCTTTATATAGGACTTGGACTTGGATTTTCTATTGCTAAAATCTCTCAAATATCTTTTAACATAAAGATAAAGATAAATATTATTTATCTTTATAGTGATTATGAATATTTAAAAATATTTAGAGAGATATAAACATTTTATCTTTTGGTGCAATATCTTCAAAATAATTAACAAATATATCAATTTTAAAAATATCTTGAAGAAATTTTCTATTGATATTGTTGCAACCGAAATCGCAACGGGACGAAGACCAAAAATAAAATTTGTAAAAACAGAGTTTGGAGTCGCCACCATAGTTTATTCTGGAAAACTACAGAAAAATAAAAAAGATAAGACAATGTCTGCTAAAAATCCAAATTTTGGGTTTGGGAGTCGGTTACGCGTGGGGAAGGTATTAGCACCCTACAACGTCCGTCCTAAGACGGTACCTTTAATTAAATGTGCAAAAGGATGTGGTTTTCAAAATATTTATTTTTTCACAAAAATAGTAATAAAAGAATATACAAAAGAAACAAAAATAATTTTTAGCTTTTTGGGCCCGACAAGGATTAATCCTCGCTCCTACGTATCTTCATTCATAATGGAGAATCATGGTTACGTAGTTCTTTAGAATCTTTTAGAAATTGTTGATTTGATTTTTTTTTATAATTTTGAAAACCTTTTTATGTTTTCTGGTATTTTTAATTTTTTGTAAATGAGTGTCACACGACGCGAGCGGCCAGACAGACACTAAAATTAAACAAAGAAAACTGTTTTTTTATCTTTAGTTCTTTATATTATTTTTGATATATTTTCTAGAAAAATAAATTTGAAAATTGGTGTCACATAGTGCGAGCGACCGGACTGATATTAAAAGAAATGAAGAAAAACTATTTTTTATGATTTTTAGAATAAAATATTTATGAATAGTAGAAAATAGTATCCCTTAAACAAAAGACCGAAGTTAGGTGTAAAACAAAAAGATGTTCAATATTAAAAGATAATATAAGAAAAAAGGAATAAATAAATAAAAAAGGATAATGACAGTGACATACCTTCTACATTTTTCAATTCCTCTTGTATCAATCTCACCCTCTCATTTTGTATATTATAACTACCTTTTCTCTTTTTTCTTTTCTCCTTTTCTATTTTTTTTCAAAAGAGATAATAAAAGAGGTGTGTGGGTGGTGATGAGAAAGAGAGAGGAAGAGTAGAGAATATCCTTTTTTTGATTTTCTACCTCCTTCAATATGTTTTTTTTTCAAAAAGAGATGAAAGATGAGGTGTGTATGAGGGAGTGGTGATGGGAAAGAATTAGAGAAGTGTAGAGAATATTTTTTTCCCGGTATTTTTTTTACAGACTGCGTATTTATATTCACACATTGCAATCTCAAAGCAATCCTAGCCTTAATCGTAATGAACAATATAAGGAAGGAATTGGTCATGATAGCATCACATTATAGGAATCAAATCACAGCAAATCAGAGCACAATATCAATCAAGATTGGTAATATTGATTCTAAAAATCAATCCCAATTAGTAATATTGCTTCTAATTATTAGAATCATATCACTAATTTCTCTATTAGAACAAAGGTAGAAGATATGTTGAGTTGATGGGCTTAAGAAAAAGAATGTGATAATTAAAAACAAATTGGGCTCTTCCTTTTTTTTTTTTTATCTTTTTTTTTTTTTCTTTT
>Ga0214542_1010507_pt1 | contig 13458 bp, 2 predicted proteins | sample CNSS1metaG_FD_160096 | JGI IMG/M metagenome (GOLD analysis project Ga0214542, IMG submission 160096) | Root nodule microbial communities from cowpea collected in UCLA plant growth center, Los Angeles, California, USA - CNSS1 | ecosystem: Host-associated > Plants > Roots > Nodule | place: USA...
TATATATATATATATATATATATATATATATAAACTAAAAGTTAAAAGAGAGAGAAGAAGAGACACAAAATGAAAAGAAAGAGATTGTTTTAGAGCTAGAAAGTAAAAGTAACTTTACTATCATCATTAAATTAAGTAAAAGAGGAGATATCTATCGTTTTTATATTTTAATAAAATTAAATACTAACAATTATAATTAGAATAATATTATTAGAAAAATAGAATAATAGCATAATATAAATACACTTTAAATAATAAAATAGTTACGATTAATTGTATATCTATATATAAAAATTATAAAAATTATAAGTATAATATATATATATATATATATATATATATATATATATATATATATATATTATAAATTTAAATTTCTAATGATCATAATATCTTTATATTATAATAATAATAATGTTAGAATAATATAAATATATTAATAAAATAAATAAAATAGTTACAGTTCTAAAATTAAATATTTCTCATAATAAATATATATATATATATATATATATATATATATTATAATTGTGTATAAAGATAAAAATTATACAAAAGTTACAAAAAATTGAAAAAGAGAAAGAGTAAAAATGGAAGAGGGAGTAAAGGAAAAGAAAGATATCCTAACATATTTATAATCTATAATTATATCTAAGGAAGATTTTCTATCGATATTTCATAATTCCAATATTTCTATTTTAAAATATAATTATTTGTTAAAATTTTTAAAATTAAGGATTACTTTTACATTCTTTTATAAAACTTTTTATCTTTTATTTTTTTTTTCATTCATTTCACTACATTAGTTATATATTAAGAGATTTTCTACTTTTTTGTCTACAGTTACTTATTTCTAATTTATCTTTTACAATCTAATTTTTTTAAAGACTAATAGTTATTTTATATATTTTCTATAAAATTATTCTATTTGTTATTTTTTTCATTGATTAATAATTATTTTTCTTTCTTCAATTTTTTCACTTTATTATTAATAAATATAAATTTACTTTTTATATTAACATATTAACGTAGTGATATTACACTATGACCTATAATTATCTTTATTTATTTTTTTATTTATATATATATATATATATATATATATATATATATATATATATTAATGTATGATTTTATATATTTTTAGTTATTCATTTAACATTCACTTGGAAGTGGAATGTATTTTTTTTTCTGGTTCATTAATATATGTGTTTGAAGAAGATTAAGCACTGTACGTTGATTTCTTTTACTTTTCTAAATAAATTTAAATAATAATAAATAAATAATAACAATAGAGTCATTCAAATTTAAATTAAATTGTAGTTGGATATGCTCCTTTGGAAATTTAAATAATTAAGTTTTATTTAAGATGAGATGTTATTAAATTATTGGTATTGGTCATAAACAGTGGCGGAATACTGTGAGGGCAGGCACCATAGTCTCCCAAATATTTTGAATTTTTTTTTATATTATAAATATTTTAATTTTTTAATATTATAGATATTAAAAAATATATTATAAATTAATGATGATTAAATCAAATATTTTATTTTTCTTATAAACATAATAATTAGTGTTAATAAAATATAAAATATAAAATATAAAATTAAACATAATAAAAAATAAAGAATAAAAATATTTATCAAGATAATTTTTATTTTTTTATTTATTATGGTTTAAGTTTCCCACAAATTGTTCTCATATCTCATTCTCACCTGTTTTCTCTTGTTTTTGAAGAGAAAAAAATATATTATTTTTGTTCTTATTTCTCCTCTGTCATCTTTCATTCTCGTGGGAGAAAAGAAAAATGGAATTTTTTGGTCTCAATTGACAATAAAATATTAGTTTAATAATTTATTTAATGAGCCTCTTTTATATTAATTTTTTATTTTATGAACATAGAAGAAACAAATATTATATTGTGTGTTTTCTTATAACCAAATTTTAATTGTGGTTCCATTATATATCTTGAGTTTCTCACAAATTGTGTTCTCATATCTTATTATCACCTATTTTCTTTTGTTTTTTAAGAGAAAAAGATCTATTATTTTTGTTCTTATTTCTCCTTTGTTTTCTTCCATTCTCGAGGGAGAGAAGAAGAAGGTATTTTTTTGGTCTCAATTGATAGTGAAATATTAGTTTAATAATTTATTTAATGACCCTGTTTTATATTATTTTATTTTTATTTTATGAACATAGAAGAAAAAGTATTATATTGTATTTTTTTATAACCGAATTTTAATTGTGGTTCCATTATATGACTTGAGTTTCTCACAAATTGTTCTCATCTCCCATTCTCACCTATTTTCTTTTGTTTTTGAAGAGAAAAAAATTTATTATTTTTGCTCTCACTCTCAACAGTTCTCTTCCATTCTCGAAGAAATAAAGAAGGTAATTCTTTCTTGTCTCACTTGATAGTAAAATATTAGTTTAATCATTTATTTAATGAGCCTCTTGTATATTAATTTTTTATTTTATGAACATAGAAGAAAAAATATTGTACTTTGTGTTTTTTATAACTGGATTTTAAGTGTGGTTTGATTATCATTGAATTTTCTTTTGACAATCTTTTAGATATGTGTGATTTCTTTTTTAGTTATCGTTATACTAAATTATGTATTTATTTTTATTTTATTAGTGACAATAATTAAATGTATATTTGGATGTATTATTTTGGCTCTCCGAACAATTTTCGTCAATATTCGCCACTGATGATGAAACTCTTCTATCCAGATTAGCAACTACAAAAATAATTTACACTTGTTTTACTAAAAAAAAATATGTCACAAACTCCATCTATATAGTTGGGTCTTTCTTTTTAAATATTTTTTAACGTGTAGGTATAACACCCACAATGTATTTTTACCAAATAAAACATGACCAAGAGATTTGGTGAATTTTCCTTAACGATGCCCAATATGAATCTCTTTTTTTTTCTATACCCTATTAAAATATTTTGACCGTTGACATTAATTTGGATCACTGTCTAGGTGCAGTGATAAATTCCTATCCCTGATTTCATGTTAATCCCTAATTTCCCTCTATTTATTTGTTTTCCTTTATGTGTTAGGATTTTCCCACAAATTCTATAAATCCCATTGTACATATGAAATAGAATGTGAAACAAAATAAAAGATAAAATTCACCCAATTATTAACCCAGCAAAACGTCCTCGTGTACATCTTCTTCTTTAGAACGCCCCCCTTTCTTTCAGAGAAGAGAAGCTTCTCTCATGTTCTCTACAGCCAAGCTCATTTCTCTTTGCTTCTCTTTTTGCAATTACATGTTTTATGTCTATTTTGTCAAAAGTGTTGGGCCTGCAAGATGGTATCAAGAGCTACGTAGTGGCAATGCACTTCGCTTCTACTGCAACTCATTCTAATCATCCAATTCAATTGTATTGATCCTTATTCGTGGTGCTCCTTGACCCAATGGAAAAGTCTTCCGACCAGTCCACTCAAACCAACAACACAGATCAATCACTGAATCCATTCAGCCCCTATTATCTTCACCTAGAGAAAACCCAGGTATTGTTCTCATCTATCAAACTCTAAATGAATCTAACTACTCTTCTTAGAGTAGAAACATGAAGAGAGCACTCCTCTCGAAGTACAAACTGAAATTCATTAATGGAAGGATCAAGAAGTCGTAGAAGAATGATCCCATGTTTAATGCTTAGGGACGATGTAATATGATGGTGTTGTCTGAATCATAAACACTCTCTCAACCTAGATTACTGAAAGTGTGATTTACATGGAAGATGCCAAGGAATTATGGGATGGATTAAGAGAACGGTTCTCCAAAGACACAACAAGAAAAATTCTATTTAGCTACATAAATTAGTGACAAAAAATATTAGTAGCTAATCCCTCTCTAATTTGCGAGGAAATAACGAAAGAATAAAATTGTAACGTGTCTGTAGCAAAATGACTACAAATTCACATAAACATCTATTTGTAACTAATTTCTCACTAATTTGCGATGAAATAGCGAAGAAATAAAATTGTAGTCAGTTGGTAGCAAAATAGCTACAAATTTAGTAGCTAATCTTTCTCAATTAAAAATATTTTTAATTTTAGTATAAAAATATATTTTTTAATTTAAATATTAAAAATGATTTTTAGTTTAAATATTTTAATTTATTTTTAAATAAGTATTTAAAAGTTATTTTAAATTTGAACATTTAAAAATTACTTTAAATTTAAATATTTTAAAATTAATTTTAATTTAAATATTGCAAAATTATTTTAAATTTAATTATTATAAATTATTTTTAATTTAAATATTTTGAATTAATTTTAATTTAAATATTTTAAAATTATTTTTTAAAATATAGTACTATATATTGAAATGTAAATGATAAATATAAATATTAATAAAGTAATTAAAATATGTAATAAAATAAAAAAGAAAATGATTTTGTCACTGATCCATAACTAACAAATAGAAATTATATTTAAAATATTATTATGAGGAAAATAAATTTACTAAAAACAATAAAAAACTATCAATATACTAACAAATTATCAAGATATACTTTATTATATATAAGTTAATTTTTTATTTATAAATATTATTTTTTTAAATGAAAAATAACATTTACCTAATACAATATTTTTAGAAATTAAAAATTAGAAATATGTGAAAACTTGCAATTCGCACAGTAACAACATGATTAAACATATTGAATTTTCTCGCTTTAGGCTTTCCAAATAAAAAAAAAAAGTATGTGATAATTGGTGGAATCAGCAACAGTGAATGATCTCAAAGAGTGATTATTTTCGAGTTGTTTTTGCTTCTTCCAAACTCGTCAAATGCAGCATTTAAACCCTTTGTGGCATTTTTTGATTCCTCTTTCCTCCATTTGAATCTGCTCATACATTGCTTCTTCTACTCCCAACTTTTCCTTCCTTCGCCATTTTCTCATTCTATATCTGAATCTCACTGTTGTTCATTATAGTTCTACCTCTCACCACCGTTCGAGTTAGTTGCATCTAACTGTGGGTTCGCTTCCTCCTAATCGATAACTTACCCTTCTCTTTGCTATTCCATCTTCAGTATTTCACTCACTCATGACAATACTTTCCTGTTTAAAAGCTCATGGCGTCGTTCAATCTATGCACAGTGTTGGTTGATGTCCAAGGTTTCATTCAATCTTCCACTCCAAATCTGAAAATCGTTGGGGCCTTTGATTTGATTAATCAAAACAGGTATTTCGTTAGATTTTTAGGGTTTGAAATTTCGTTGAATTAATCTTCCACTCCAAATCTGAAATTTCGTCGGGCTTGTATGATTTGTTGTTCTCCCATAATTCCTCTTATGAATATAAGTTGGTAGCTACCTTTTATGACTATTTTCTTCACTATTATGTATCTTCACTATTTGTTTCCTCACATATGGCTTCCTTTCGGCATAAATCTGCATGATTTGGTTTATATAGAGATTTATGATTTCATATGACAAACTTTCATTAAAATATTTCCATGTTACTGTTGTGTATACTTTTCCTTGAAAAAGAGGGCTATGTCTCAATCCCAACTTCCACATTAGGTGCTGCTAATTGTCAAAACATTAAGCGTTTAGCCTTAACTGGGAGTACTTTTAAATTATTATTAAAATCTTATATCATTGAAATTAAGGAAAAAATGAATCAAAGATACGTGTGTTTAAGAAAAGAGGGGACAAATTCATAGAACTACTTTGTTCTTTGCTGATAATAATACAACAGTTGATATTGGTCAACAATATCTACTACAGAGTGATTCTCTTCCAAGATTAAATAAGTTGGCCTTATGAAATTGGATGCAATCATTTATTCTTTCTACTATTACCTACCTACTAATATAGCGTTTAAGAATGAGTATTTGATCTTAAATGTTCAATTTCGTTAAAGAAGATATTCGACATGGTTTTTTTCTTAATTAGTTAGGTAGTTGTTTTCATTCGAGTAATAGTCCTTTATTTGTTTCATAAATAAAATAGTCTTGTGATTGCATGAAACATGAAGTTAAATGAGATACTTCACATTAGTTGTGTTCCTTTACTTTAGTTTGGCTTATCCAAAAAGTTATTAGTTTTCTTTTCAATTAAACAATAAAGTCCTCTATACTCTCCAGTACTATAGATTTAATGCACATTCATTGAGAAAACATTTATAATTATATTTATAAACTAATTATTAAGCACATATAAAAAAAATAAAACTTAACTTAAGATTCAAGCCTACTTATTCTAAGATCCATAGTATTTAACCATATATCTCATTATTTAGTGAATTTATAATTATAAATTTAAAAAGACTAATAAATGTATATTTTACTATTTCAATTTATAGCATAACGAAAGAAATAATAAAAGTTATATATTTTTTCATGTTTTTCACTGGTTTTCTTAGGTATATTAAATAATAAAACATTACATACTTACATGTATTTTTCTAAAATACTAATTATATTTACTTGAATAATAAGACTTTGAGTGTTTGTATTAATTATGAGAAACTGATGTATGAATATCATATTCTCTTAATTAAATGACAATTATATGTTCAATTTTATGAGTACCAATACTATAATATTAATACTATAATATTGTTCAAATTCTGGTTGCTTTTATTATGCAAAAATAATGGCAGATATAATATCTTTCTTCAATTAGTGTTTACTTATATTTACTTTATTTTAACTAATTTTTGTTCTTAATTTTAATTATGTCTTCAAGTAGTGTTTGTAACATCTCGGCTAGATATTACTAATTTAAATAATTAAAATAGGGATGTAAGTATAAAATCGCATTAATGATAATTCATTTTCCCAAAACGCAGGAAAATTTAAAACTTTATTTCAACGCGCCAATTATAAAATCCATATGACATTCAATTATTACAAAGATTAATTGTTCATAAAACCATTACAAAAATAGTCCATGAAGCTTCTATGAAGAAAAATATTAAAAACTCCTATAGCTGACCCCCACTCTGACTCTAGACATCCACATGCTCACCTGCATCAACATCTGCTCCCATGTAACAAGTTACATGATCATCGCCACACACACACACAAATAGAGTGAGCTCAATTACAAAAAGGACAAATACAACATGGCATAATTAAAGCATTTCATAGCCATAACTCGTGTTAGCCCCAAACCCTCAATCCTCCACTTGCAAACATTCTGTTGGATGCATCTTGATTCTACGCCCTTTGATGAGTACACTGCTCGATCTTTGCTTCACGAGTGTCTACTCGCCCCTTTCGACTACAGGTCACCACCTAATAGTCCACACGTGGGAATAAATTGCCACAGACACAATCCGCGACACCAAGTGGAGTTCCCCAAAATGAACCGCAGTCTGTAGTTGTCCCCAACCTACCAAACTCAATCAGTTACACTGAAGAGGGCAATCATCCAAAACCTCGCTAATCTCATGGAAGTCAAAGAAACAACAAATTGTTTCTTGATCATCCACCGAAGTAGAATATTGCGCACTAGTTGCCACTGTTTGCGAGATATAGTGGATCTTATACCTTCTCCAAGACTTTGTTGTCCAACCAATTACCATAGCCACCCTATATTGGGACAAAAAGTCGATAAGGCACATAGCTCACAAACCGAGCTTCCACGAAAGAACCAAGCACATTGAGCTTGATTGCCACATTGTCTGAGAGAAGATACAAGTCAATCCCCTGCATCTTCTTCCCATTCGTTCTGAAGAACAACTCGCCAACATTTTCACCAAATTTCCTCATCGCGTCCACTTCAAGTCCATCGTCTCCAAGCTTGGACTGGTGAACATACACCATCCAGCTTGAGGGGAAGGTATTAAGATATTTTGACCGTTGGCATTAATTAGGACCACTGCCTATGTCCAGTGATCAATTCCTATCCCTGGTTTCATGTTAATCCTTAATTTCCCTCTCTTTATTTGTTTCCCTTTCTGTGTCAGGGTTTTACCATAAATCTTATAAATCCCATTGTACATATGAAATAGAATGTGAAACAGAATAAAAGATAAAAGTTACCTAGTTATTAACCTAGCAAAACACCCTCGTGTACATCTTCTTCTTTGGGGGCGCCACCTCCCTTTCTTTCAGATAAGAGAAGTTTCTCTTATGTTTTTTGCCATCAAGCTCATTTCTCTTTGTTTCTCTTTTTACAATTACATGTTTTGTGTTTATGTAAAAAACATGAGGTCCACAATATACCCCTAATCTTACAAAGGATTTAAGAATAGTTTTTTAGACTGAGGTGCATCTGATAGAGATAAACATTTTTTTTATTTCGACCATACACCGAGTTTTTCCTTTATTGACAAAGGTCAATAAAATTTAGGCTTAAATATCTTTTTGGTCCTCATTTTCGTAGTGTTTGTTGTAGATGGTCCTCATTTTGACAGAATGTTTAAAATGGTCCTCATTTTTACCGAATGTTTAAAATGGTCCTCATTTTTGCAATTCGTGTTTTATTTGGTCCTTTTTTGTAACGCCGTTTAAATCATTAACGGAGCATTGTACAGGTGGCATGATTTGTATTAGGGTGTGTTACGTGTACTGTACATGTGTGGTAATTAGATATTTGGGGATAAATAAGTGAGCTAGGGTTTTGGTAAAGAATGTTTGGGCAGTTGGTGAGTTTTGGCAATCCTCTTCCTTCATTCCCAATTGGTGTTACTGCAATCTTCTTCTTCCTGCAATCCCATTATATAGGTATGTTACGGTCCCAATCTTCTTCCTTTACCTCTAGTTGTAATCGTTAGAGGCAACCGTGTTGTATCACTTCGTGCACTGTTGGTGGTTCAACGAGAAATGGATTAACCCCGATTTGTAGCTGCGGAGAGATGGCAGCTTTGAGGATGGCAAGAACTCCAAAGAATATTGGTAGAAAATTTTGGGTACAATCTGTTTTTATTTTTGTGTTAATAATAAATTGGTTTTAATTTTTGGTTTATTGATTTACAGAGTGGTGATTCCAATAATGTGGGCTACAACTTTTTCAAATGGTGGTGTTGATGAAAAGGATGTCATCATCATGACACAAATGAGGCAGATTAATGATTTGGAGAAGTCATTGAAGGTTGTTGAGAAGAGGCTGCAATTAGTAATAGGGTTCACTTGAGTTGTTATTGTATTATTCGTACTGTTATTGTGTGTAATCTTTTAAAGTCCAATCTGTTTTGTACTATTGTTAAATGAAGAAATGAATTAGTTTGATTATGTTGATATTAGTCCCAACATGTTCAAAATGACATCTTAATCTGAGCATTGAAGTAAGTGATATTGATCTAAGCTTGGAAAAAATTAAATTGATCTAAGTCTGGAAGAAGTTAAATTCATAACATTAATTCATCCTCATCAAAATGCACTACATCAATGTTTGGCAAAAGTGAAATTGAACGAAATTTAAGGAAAGTCAAAATGCAGTACATCAATAATGAATTCTACATCAAAAATTTCAAAAAATAACTAAGACGTTTGTAGCTGCTATCATGACCTCCTCCTAATCTTTAATTTCATCCTAAATTGCTGAGATGGTTCTTCTGGTGTTGGTAGTGATGCTGCTTGACTCTCCACTTCATTCCTTGGTGGTTGAGTTGTTTGAGTTTCAACAGTTGGTGCATTCTCAGCAGTTGGTGCATTCTCAACAGATTGGACATCTGATGCAGTCTCAGCAGGTGTTGCAGTCTGCTCATCCACAGGCTTATCTGGGCAATTGTTCTTGTTATGTCCAATCTGACGGCATATGCTACAGTTTTTTCTATGACCTCCTTTGCTGATTTGTGTGTTATCCTTTCTCAACTCTCATTCTTCCAACCTTCTTTTTTTCCTTGGGTCTTCCTGGTAAGATCCTCTTATGTGGTGGATGGACGTTAGGATTGACTGAAAAGATGATGAATTGATATATTTCTTCATAAATGGATCTCCTGAAGCAGATTGGTATGAAGTCCTCAGCATTGACATTGATGAAATTCATTGCTGCAATAGCATGGCAACAAGGGATAGCAGTCAGACACCATTTCCTACAGCTGCAATGTTGAGCATCCACATTCACTGTGTACTTATCCATTTCTCGTTGAACCACCAACAGTGCAAGAAGTGATACAACACGGTTGCCTCCAACGATTACAACCAGAGGTAGAGGAAAAAGATTGGGACCGTAACATACCTATATAATGGGATTGCAGGAAGAAGAAGAAGATTGCAGCAACACCAATCGGGAATGGAGGAACAAGATTGTCAAAACTCATCAACTGCCCAAACATTCCTTACCAAAACCCTAGCTCACTTATTTATCCCCAAATATCTAATTGCCACACATGTACAGTACACGTAACACACCCTAATACAAACAGTGACACATGTACAATGCTCTGTTAATGATTTAAACGGCGTTACAGAAAAGGACCAAATAAAACATGAATTGCAAAAATGAGGACCATTTTAAACATTCGGTAAAAATGAGGACCATTTTAAACATTCTGTCAAAATGAGGACCATCCGCAACAAACACTACGAAAATGAGGACCAAAAATGTATTTAAGCCTAAAATTAATTTATAGTATATAAGTAGATGAAAATATATCATTTTGCAAACCTTAATTTGTAAAATTAATTTAGATTTAATTTTCACTTCTTAATAAATTTTTTATCTCTTATCTACGACCATAGTGTGTGGTAGAGAAATTGAAAATCTAAATTATTTTGTAAAAAAGAAAATTCCGATGTTTGTAGGAATCTGTGTCATGCAGCTCAAAACTATTTGTAATAAACTGTATTGCAAATATGATATAAAATAAGAAAAGAAAAAGTAACCAAAGAATGATGGAATAGTTTTGTGAGGAACAGCAACCTTAGATATGCAGTGAAGAGTTAGCTTAATAGTGGCGTGAGAGTTAGGTTGGACACCACTTACCCAATTTATAAAGACAAAGAACAAAAAAAACAACTCTCAAAAAAGGATAACTTTTCAAACATGAAATATTCATATACCTCTTAAAAGGCTACGGTGGTAGTTTTCCTGCTATCTCTTTTTTCTTTAATAGTTTTACAATGTGACATAATTTAAATATTATAAACGAAAATTTCACTTTAACATTAAGTGACTAAGATGAATGTTTAATTTAATTTTTTAAGTTTTATATTTAAACATACACAGTAATACACATTATTAAATTTAGTGTTTCCAATTTAAGAAAAAATGAAAGGTGAAATTGTGAAGAATGGCATCATTTTCTCGCCCATCTCTATATCATCTCCTCCATGCACCACTCACCATTGATCTCCTTCCAAGCTATCAGAAGGGCAACAATTTAGATTTTTTTATTTCATATTTTTCTCTATAGATATCCAACTTATATATATATATATATATATATATATATAACTCAAACTAGACTGCAAATATGGAATGGATATTCCAGCTTAATTGAATCACCTTTTTATGTTGCATTAAATATATTTTTATGTGGTTAACACTTAACATAAGAATATATGTCTTTTAACTTTTTTTAAAATATTAATATATTTAAATTACTTAAGTATTCTAACTTCATAGAAGGATCTGACCCAAGGAATCGTACCACTTGGACATTATTCCCTTTTTTAGTTTTTTTTTAAAGAACTTATATACATTATTATCGGGATGATAAAAATAATATGTCTTGAAAAGTTTCACATCGTCTAAGATAACTTATGGAGTAGGTGTTAGTGACTATATAATGAGCTCTAAGTCCATGATGTTCCTTGTCTTGGTCAAATACACTTTAAGTTATATTTGACTTTTCTTATACATAAAAGGGTAGTCTATGTGTTGTATAAATTTTTACATAATATTATGATCGTGATTTTTCTTCGATTTTTGGATTTTCACATTATATTCATGTGTTTCTTATTTTTTTATCTTATTTCTCCGTTAATAAAAATATTTCTCTATTAGAAAAGTTATTCTTAGGAATAAAAATCATAATATTGTTAATAAAGTGATTATTGAGAATAAAAATCGTAATATTCTTAATTGATGATATTTTTTTCGACAGATAAAACAAAAAATTATATGCAATGTTAGATTACTTATTTTTTATACGTGAAAGGTTTTACTTTAGATAATATCATAATATTCTGAATAGGTTGACACATTGAAATTTCATTAATCACACTAGAGTTAAAAATACATTAATAAAGGACAAGAGCGAAAACAAAAACACATTTTTTTTATCGATAATTGTTAACCAGGGAATCGAAAAATCATGCTCCGTTAAGGGTAGATAAAATTGTTGTGCTACTAATCTTTAACGTGTCACAAATATTTAAAGAATGTCCGATTGTAATCGAAAGAATACTTAATTTAGAAATAGATTCCAAAAGTGATTTTATTTGGTAGGATGAGAAAATATTTTTAGAAATCAATTTGGACTGCTGAAATATATATTTGTTTCAAATTATTTTAAGACATTAGGTGTATAGATTCATCAGAAAATTACTATTTTATCTTTTGAATTAAATAAACACATTTGAGATTAATGTGTTGAAAATTGCGGTGGAAGGAAAACATTTTTAAAGTATCTCAAAATTTTTAAAAATAATTCTTATTAATTTGAACAACCTGAGACTTCCCGAATATATATAACAATACAAGCCTGTGCGTGGAAATCACACTACAAAGTGTGCTTACAATCTGCACCATCTAAACAAATTGTTTAGACAATAATTCAACTAATTCTGAATTTCAACTTAGGTTAATATATTTCTTTTTTTTTTTACATGTGTTTTATACATCTATTTCTATTCTATTCTATTATATTTTTCTGTGAGCATTATTACACGGACACTTCAACAATATATTACATTCTTTTAATTGTTTTCTCTCATTATCATTATGAATATCCCATCACTTATCATATATTTTACACTTTTTTTTTTAATTAACTATAAAATTTCTTTCTTTCTCTTTTTTATTTCCGCTCCCTCTTCCATCACTCTAGTAAAACATAATGCTTTTCCTTAACATTAAAAAAAAATAGCAGTATTAACGAAAAACATCTTGTATGTCATCTGTGTCCGGAGCTTAAAAATTTCTTCGAATCCTTCAATTTTACACATCATCGTTTCTGATCCATCATGCATGATGAAAAATAAATGCAATTAGCAAATATTTATACAAAAGTGAAATTTGATTGCAGATGACTAAAAATATAGATACAGCAGAAGAGCTACGTATACATAAAGGGTGAAATAATTAATAATCAGAACATATGTATAACAATAAACCGACCAACAGAGTGGAAAACAAAACACCCAAGTTAATGTCACAATCAAATGGACAAAGTCCAAAATGAAAGACTCAAACACCTAACTCAATGAAAAGAAACCACCCCAGCAAGAGTTGAAGGAAGTACACAAACACAGTAGCAGAGGGTACCCTGCCCGAAAGCCCTTGCAATTGGTGACTATGTAAATATATATA
>Ga0214542_1010511_pt1 | contig 13457 bp, 7 predicted proteins | sample CNSS1metaG_FD_160096 | JGI IMG/M metagenome (GOLD analysis project Ga0214542, IMG submission 160096) | Root nodule microbial communities from cowpea collected in UCLA plant growth center, Los Angeles, California, USA - CNSS1 | ecosystem: Host-associated > Plants > Roots > Nodule | place: USA...
TTGGACATCTACTTTCTTCCAAAGATATTTATCTTCTAATTTTGATCCTTCTTTCATGTTCACTTTCTTTGTATCAAATTCCTCCTTCATAAAATCCAGCGCAAATCTTTTGTCTTTCATGTGGACTCTAAATACCTCTATGTTGTTTGCATTTTTTATCACACATACTTTATTTTCAAAGGAGACCTTATAACCTTTCTCTAACAATTGAGCAACACTTAACAAATTCTGGGTAATCTCAGGAACATATAAGACATCAAAAATTAATTTGATACCTGAATGAGTTTTAATTGAAATTGTTCATGTACCTTTCACAGCAAGTTGTTCTCCATTCCCAATTCTCCCCTCAAGGGTGAGTCCTTTATTTTTTTTTCTTTTTCATATGGTATATTTCCCTTCAGGTATGAGTGACCCCTTTGGTTATGGTTATGCGGTCAGTCACATCGGTGACCCCTTTTTGTTTATGGTGGTGGTTATGCGGTCAGTCACTCCGAACCATCGGCTCTGATACCACTGATAGATTATATATTTTTTCATATAGGGTTATGGGCATGGTTATGGCATATGGTTATTGGGAGATTGTGGTTCTATATGGTTATTGGCCATCACATTCCTTATTATGAAAAACATGAAAAACTTAGGAGGGTTGAATTGTGTTTTTCAAACTTTTTGGCTCTTTTTACAAATATCATCTAATGAATAATTTTTAGATGATAGTTTTATATATTAAGTAATCAGTTAATGATAGTTTTCTCAAGTGAAATGTAGCAAACAAAGCTTAAACACCTAATTGATTCACTTGTTTAAAAATGATTTAGTTATATGTATTCTTACAAAAACTCTCATTTTAAGTTAGTTTAGGTGGAAATAACATGCAATGCAAAGAGATAAGGAGAAAGACAGAATAACATGAATTCTAGACTATTGGCAATTCTCAATCGACTAATTGAGTTTTGGAAAGTATACTAATGTTGCAAAAGTACAATGTGAGTATTGTTTGTGTTTGTATATACTCTTGGCTCCCTTTTGAGTTCTCTTTTAACAAGCCACTCCTGGAACAACAAAATATTCTTTGCCAAACAACCTCTGCCACAATAACTTCTGCCACAAATCAATCACTATTTTAGCTTTCTGCCACTTCTGACTGATCCCATTCAATTATTCTTTTACAAGCCACTTTTGGCTTTAGCAAATATTCTTTCACAAACCAAGTATCTTTTGAATAACAACTACTTCGGGCTAATAACTAAGTATCCTTTGCCAAACTATCACTTGTGGCTAAGATAAGATGTTTATATATAAGAGGGTGATCACAAAAATTGCTCACTTAAAAGGGTGATTGTCTATTGATATATATGAGATTTAATGCTCTGTCCTTAGCTTGCTGAATGAACATAAATAATGTCCTTCTATGAAGCCTTTTTGTTGGTTCAAAAATTTTAGATTGAATGCTACAGAGCATAGTCCTTCTATTTCTTATTCTTCTTGGATTGATTTTTGTAGGCTTCAAAGAAAGTAGCCATTATGAATCTGTTTCTAGTTGTTGAGCAACTTCAAGGTTTTTTAATCCCTTCCTTTTGTGTAAAAAGCTTCCGACAGAAAAATGCATTTAGTGCACTCCATGCAACAATAAATTATAATTCTTCTATAAGGAGTATCCTAATAGTTGCATGTACTTATCTTCTTATTAGGCAATGCACATATCCTTGATTTGTTTCAATCGCAATGTTGTACGAAGTAGACAGTGAACACAATGCATTAAACGAGTCAATGCAAAAGGCGCACAAAGAATACTAGACGAGTTTCTATCATAAGATCTAATTGGAAGAAGGACTAAATGAGTCAAAAGTCAAAGTACTGAACAAGTATCAAATTGATCAAGCAAGTAAAGGTTAGAATGGCACAAAAGCATTATATACCATCACAAGGTGATCAAGATTATTGGCAAAGTGATCAAACAAATATGAACGTTGAAAATTGATGATTAAGATGATAAAGAGAATTGCACAACAAGTCTCAACATTATTTGAAGATATTTTGATGAAAGACAGAATAAGGAAACTAGGGATAATTGAAGATATTGGTGAAGATATATTTAGAGAATATCCATAACACTAATCACATATCAAATTATTCAAGAAGTATTTCAAATTCCTCTCTTATTTATTATTCTAAAATATTGTCATATTAATATCAACCAATCACGAGACATGAAATAGACTCTGCAAATTGAAGACGATAAGAGAATATCCAGATGATTGAAGCCTCAACATTATAATATTCAAAATTCAAATTGTTGAAAGGTTGAAAAGGAAAAAGTTAATAATTCACAAGAAGTAATACACTCTGATTGATTATCAAGAACTTCCAAAGAAAAGAATGAATAAAATATTTAAAGATATCAAAAGACATGAAGATGTTCAGAATTAACTCTACTTCAATATTTATGTGATACAAGCACAACTATATATATCAAGACCTAGATAAGAAGAGGAGAGAAGAGACGAGAGAGAAAGATGAAGTGTTGAAATAGTCAAAACATTTTTGAAGAGAAAATAGAAAAGAGAGTGAGAAACACTATGAGAAATTATATTGTCATATCTATCTTTGTTAAAGAGTGTTATTGGGTGGAGTGTAACCATACCATTGTAAATTCTTCACTATGTGAAGTGAGCTTTGTGAGCTTTATTGTGACTCTCCTGCATGAGAGATTCTCATTTGATTGTAATTAAAAGTCTGTCCTTGATCTCATGTTCTTATAACTTGGAAAACTATATAACAATTAAATCTAAGAATTATATTCAATTTATAATTAAATTTAATAATTTATGATTGAATTTAGAAAAATAATTAATAAAAAAATGTCAATTTTAGACAAAATTTTAGTAAAATATTTATAAAAGATATTAAATTTCGTGTCAATTTAAAAGGGACAAATTGATTAATTTTATCTAAAATTGAGACTAAAATGAACAAAAATAATGAATATAGGAATTTAATTGAACAAAATTAACGAATATAAGGACTTAATTGAATAAAAAGAAATAACACAACCACAAACTGACATGTGGCACTGGTGTTGCGACTGAAATCGCGGCGGGATGGCAAAAATAATTTAAAAGATACAGAGAAATGGTCATCATAGTTTATTATGGAAATATATAGAAAAACCTTAAAAAATAAATAGTCTTTGAAACCAAATTCGGGTGTGGAAGTCGGTTACGGTGGAGAAGATATTACCATCCCACAACATGCTTCCTAAGACGATTCCTTTTAATTAAGTTTGCAAAATAAAAGTAGATTTTTAATATATTTTTGTTCCCAAAAAAAATAATGCACATACAAAATAATAAAGATAAAACAATTTTTTGTATTTTGGGCCGACAAGGATTGACATTGCCCCCACATATTCTCCTTCAAAAGGAGAAATTAGGGTTACGTAGTTCTTTGTAAAAATATTTACTAATAGATACTTTTAAATTTTAAATTTTAATATATTTTTTTTAGTTATCAAGGGAATTCGAGATTCACCATGACAAAAAAATTTCAATTATCAAGTAAATCCAAGACTTGCATGATATTTAGCCATTATAAAAATTTTTATAATTTACACTTTTTTATTTTTAAATTAAGAATATTAATGTATATGAGAAAATATGAGATAATAAAAAGGATTGGTGTATGAAAGGTAGGTTAGAAAGAATAAAAGTCCAGAAGTACCAAGAATATGTAGAAAATATGTGGTTCAATTGAAACATGCGATATTGTAACAAGTAAAAAAGTTAGGATTCACAATCCATTAATTTTATTATTCTCAATAAAACATGTGAATACATAAACAATATCAGAAGAAGAATAAAGAACTTACATTTCAAGACCACAAACAGAGCAAATTCAATTGAGAGGATAGTGAGGTGATCAATTTTTTGCGTGAGTGCCACGGTAATGAAAAAAAGGAAGAGAAGTGTAAAATTTTTTATGTGTCTTACGTTGGAGAAATTTTGTGCTTATATAAACACCTAAAGATACCACTGAAATCCTAGTCTTTAATTATAATGAAATATATGAAGAAGGAATTAGTCCCGATGAAACATATTATAGGAATCAGATCATAAAATAATATTCAGGGTATTGATTATAATTATTATTAGAAGTATTATCTCTAATTATTAGAATAATATCTTCTCTGACTGAAAAAATCCCAATGAAAAAGGGTATGATAATTAAAAACAAATTGGAGTTTTCCTTCTTCTCTTTCTTTTTTTCTTATCTACCATCAATTAAAACTTTTTTTTAAAACACATGCAATCACCCAAACGAAATTGGGTGTTGACAACTGGCATTGGCACGTAGCACAATTATGACTTGACACATGGACAATATATTTAAAATTAATTTTTAAAAAAAAAAACAGAAATTGATACGTGGCATGCACTATTAAAAAGCGCTAATTATTTAAATGTAACATTCCAATTTTAGTAGCTTAAAAACTACTAAAATAAAACATTTTATTATGATATTCAGAAAGTAGATTGTCCAATGTATATTGTATATTAGTACAATCATATCAGATAGGACTATAATAATATCACACATATACATTTCTCAAGCTACTATACTATCCTTCTATTTCCAAACTATATGATACGATCCTATCCAGAAAAGAGTATGATCGTTTCTGAATTTGAATCCTCAAGAGGCACGATACGAATAAATCAGAGAAGAACGCGAAATAGGACAGAGATGGAGGACGCCACAATCTAGCAGATTGATAAGTCAAGTGAAGATTCGCCACAAAGATGTTAATCTTTGATAAGAACCGGAGGCCTAAGCCAAGAACAAAGAGAATCCTCTCTTTAATGAAATCAAATTCAATATATGACTAAAAGTGTCTACATTATTTTTGGTACCTCTATATATAAGCACATAAGTTTAAGAAAACCTGAGAACCCTACAAGAAGGCTCAAGCCCAAAACATGAAAACATAAATTAATTTATAAAAGAGAGCTCAAAGCCTAAAAACATAGAACATAACTAATTTCTAAGAGGAAACCTAAAGTCTAAAAACATAAACTAATTTTCCTAAAAATTATCCCTCAAATGTGCTTCAAGCTATGATCTTCATATTCTTTGAATTTCATATTGCTTGTAGCATCAGGAGCCTTGAATAGTTTTGATCTTTCAATCTCTTGCTCCTTGTCCTTGTCAGGTCCTTTAAATTGTAAAGGTTCATCTTCAAGTTCTTCTTGTATGGAATCTTGGGATAGTCCTTTATCATTCCCTCCTTCTTGAAGAGAATTTGTCCTCAAATTTGTACCACTTGAAGTTTAGGAGATAGTCCTCTATCATACCCTCCTTCTTAAAATGAATTTGTCCTCAAATTCGTCTCACTTGAAGATTCCTTATCATTAACTTCAAGGAATTTTAAAAACACAAAACAAGAAAAATAAAATTAGAAAATAATAGGACTACCAAAGAGATTTAAATGAGACAACACGAAGAATCTAAGAGAAAGACTGATTGCAAGTAGACATCAATAAACCATAAATAAAATTGCAACAAAAAGTTGTGTTGAACTTCCTGTTTTTTTTTTTTTTTGGATCCTCCTTTTTTTCATTATATATTTGTTTCCTTTGGACTTTGATCAACAATCTTTTTTTTTTTGCAGTTCAACACAAAAAGAAACTTAAACAATTGATCCTTCAAACCCTCATACTCATGTAAATCAAAGTAAGTGCACTTGCAAATCCCTAACACAAAAAAAAAATATTTTCATGAATCAAATGTAGAAATACACAATTTAAACAGAGAACAGAAAAGAAAAAACAATTACGGCAAATAAAAACAATTCAACCAAATTGGAAACAACCTTAGGGGTTTTACTCCTTACAAATGAAACAAACAAAATTTAAAACAAAACACAAAACAAGTAGACATTGAAAAATTGTAATTTTTTTATGTGACAAAAAAATAACATAGAAGAGGAAATTCAGACCAGAAACTTGCTCTAGATACCAGATGATACGATCCTATCCAGGAAAGAGTATGATCGTTTCTGAATTCGAATCCTCAAGAGGCATGATACGAATAAATTAGAGAAGAAAGGGGAATAAGATAGAGATGGATGATGCCACAATCTAACAGATTGATAAGTCAAGTAAAGATTCACCACAAAGATGTTAATCTTTGATAAGAACCGGAGGCCTAAGCCAAGAACAAAGAGAATCCTCTCTTTAATGAAATCAAATTCAACATATGACTAAAAGTGTCTACATTGGTTTTGGTACCTCTATATATAGGCACATAAGTTTAAGAAAACCTGAAAACCTTACAAGAACGCTCAAGCCCAAAACATAAAAACATAAACTAATTTATAAAAGAGAGCCCAAAGCCCAAAAACCTAGAACATAATTAATTTCTAAGAGGAAACCCAAAGTCTAAAAACATAAACTAATTTTCCTAAAAACTATATTTCAAATGTGCTTCTAGCCATGATCTTCATATTCTTTGAATTTCAGATTGCTTGTAGCATCAGGAGCTTTGAATAGTTTTGATCTTTCAATCTCTTGCTCCTTGCCCTTGTCATAGTTCCTTTAAATTGTAAAGGTTCATCTTCAAGTTCTTCTTGTATGGAATCTTGGGATAGTCCTCTATCACTATACCTAACAGGATTTAATCTCGCTCGACCGCTTAAACTGATGGCACCTCAACCACAAGGGATACCACTACACCTGCATTTTCATCTGCTCACACCAATAAGGTGATCATTGCAAAAGAAAACAAACATCACAAAGGAAAGAACATAAAAGAAGGGTAAGCTAACTGAATAAGAGAATACAAATGCATTATAAAATAGACTATATGCATACAAATTTCCATATTCAACAGATATAACACAACCACGCAACATATCATATTATGAATCAAACTCTTTTAGACTCAATATTATCTAGATACATGCTCTAGAGTCAGACTAGTGAAGCCATTCACTTGTGATGATATAACCTGCTCTCCCGAGCTTTTCTCCCCAAGCTACCACACACAAGGTTAATCCATTTTATAGTCATAAGAAAAATGGAGCTATCCTTATGACAAGACTTCTTGCTACTCTCACCACCTATACATTCTCCTCTACGTGAGTATGAATAGCTAGTAGAGTTCATGATAACTTCACAAAAATGGAACAATACTAACTGTCAAGGCACACCCTAATGAAACACATCACCAATGGGATTTCCTCCCCAAGAAATACCTTACAATAGTTCACTATATACCTTTTTTCATAATATAAACCAATCATATACATATTTAATCACATTTTCATATTCATATATCATCCAATTACAATCTCAAACATATGCATACATAAAGTAAATCAAAACGGTGAAAATCATTTCTCTAACTGCACACTTCAAAACAAAGATCGCACTGGTCAAAATGAAGAATCACATGTCTAGGGTCAGTTGTCAAAATTTCATTTTGATCCAACGGTTAACAAAGTGTGAATCTTCATTTTACCAAGAGGAAGCAGTGTTAAAAAAGCTAGGTAGTGCCTAATGCCAAAAAGTGGCACCAACTGTTATGACTCCGACAAGTGTACCAGGTCGCGCAAGTAGTAACTGGTAAGACTGAGATATTGTTTCTCAAGAGACTCGTGTATACTAAATAATTGCATAATTATTGACTAATTTAAACTAAAGAATGAATCCATATTTTGAGTTTCATGTACGAAATTAAATTTTGCATAAATGATTAAAATTGAACTTTGGAAGTTAAAGGAACTTAGTGAATGGAAAAGATTAGAAATGATATGAATTGATATTGTCGGGGTTAAAATTCACCAACTATGCTCTCATGCAACTATAATTTCACATCCTCTACATTAATATGCTAATGTCAACCCACAATTTTACTCAAACCTTAATTCCTTAATGGATTGAGCCTAAATTTCCTTATTAAGAGTTAATTCCTTGAACTCTTAATAAGCAAATTTGCTTTATGCACTAGGGTTTAAAACAACCAATGGGTCAAGTCTCATTCCTAGGTACAAGCTTCATTGAGTTTTCTTGTTCCAAATCAAGGTTTGAAAAGATATTTCCACACCCAATGAACCAAAAGTCATGTAATGGATGGCTAAATCAATGCAAATATTAAGTGAAGAAACAAGAAGACTAGCATTTATTGAAAGAGGCATTTATATATTCAAAGCATTGCAATTATATAAGAGTGTAGTGGCTACATCTAACCCAACAAAAATGGGTTTAGCTCTCCATTGTCATGGAGAGCTCAAGGTTGCAAATGGAAGAAATGGAAGAGAAAGAGACACAAAGAGGAAGAAGGAGTCGTTCCCACAAGCCCTAGCACACCTCCAAGCTCTCCAAAAATAATTTTTCTCGCGCCTCCCACTGCCAAAGATGTATTCCCACCGAGCAAACCAGAAGAAATAGGTTAAAATTGCCACATCAGCACAGGTGCCGCTCAACGTCGTCTTCGCACCGCTCAGCATCCAAAAAATGCAAGCCAATCAACGCTCAACGTTAGTTTCTGGCGCTCAGCGTCCAAAAATGCGAGAAGAATGGCGCTCAACCTTGAATTATGGCGCTCAGCCTTGAACTACTATGTTCATATCTTCAATTTTGGCCTGTTTTCGTCTTTCTTCTCTGGTTGGCAACTTCTTTGGCTTGAGACAAAAGCTTCCTATCATTAAATTGGTCACAAAAATGAGGATTAGTGGTATAATTAGATCTATGTAACCCATATTATATTTATTCACAAAAACAAAGTAAAAGTGAGGATTAAATGGGTAAAAAGCTCAAAAGGAGTTGATTTTGTTAGCAAAAGATAGCCAAGATAATGGTAAAAATCTACATTATCACCAGCGTTGATAATTCATAAAAACCAACGCTCAGCGTCACCTGGCCAGCATTCAGTGCCAATCAATTTGCAAAAATGAGCGCGTTGTCACGTGAGGCTTAGCGCTATATCAAATATCAACAATATAAATTTTGTAGTTTTTGACAATCTAGGCATGTTTCATAGCTCAAATTGGTACTTATCCTTTAGATATTGTTTTAAAATAGTCTTTAAACCATGAAGTTGATACCAATTTGATCAATGACTCAAATCCTAAAATTTCCAATTACTACCAATTCACGCAACATAGAAATAAAGAATCATACCTCAATTTAAACACCAAAACAATCAATCAAAATCATATCAATTCAGAACACCAACAATCCAAGGAGAATTTCACAAATTAGAGATTACTCAGTTCAACACAAGTTTAAAGTTAAGTTTCCCTAATCTGTTATCCGGATTAAACAGCTTTAAAACCACCAAACACCATTAACTCCACAAGATGTTCTATCTACACATAGAAACATCACAAGAACGATCAAGACATATCGTTATAATCATTGATCAACAGAGATTCATACAAATGATTAAAAGGATGCATGCAACAGAAAACAGAAATAGACCAAGAAAATAGGTTGAAACTTAACTTACGTGAACAAAGAAACTGATCGGTCCAAATTGAAGAGCTCGTCGCGCCTGAATCACTCCTAGGGTCTCAATACTTCAATCAGATGACTAGAGATGAAGAACTCTAAGAGAGAAGTCAGAGAACTCTAGAAAAGTAATTTCTAGAGATATAATGTGTTTTAAAATAATGAAACTCTTTTATAACAATTTTATTTATACTAAAACCTTTTAATAATAAAATAGTCGAGTCTCACTATTTTTTAAAACCACTATTATCACTTCTTAAATATCATTTTCTAGGTCTTTACATTAAACATCGTTATTAAAAAGGACCAAATTGACTAAAATTTTGACGAAAATAAGGATCTAATTGAACACAAAACGAAAATAAGAACCAAATTGAACAAACACAACGTAAATAGGGACCAAATGTATATTTAGCCTTAATTTTAATAAATTAAATTTTGTAACTTTTATATGATAGTGTAATAATTTTAAAGAAAGTGAAGAATATTAATATCTATATCAATGAGTCGTCTCTTTCACTCTAAATGTTGTTAACCGTTTTTCATTGAAGTTAGAATTCATTGAAGTTAGAATGCAATGTGGTGTTTGTAATCCTCATTATTGATCCTATATATCATATTCAACTTCTTTGTAATGTTAACAATATAGATCTTGCTCTATCCGTATAAAATTAAAATCCATGTTAGTTTTCAGTTTTTCAAAAATATAATAAATCACATTATTAAATAAATAAAAAATAGATTAAAAAAAATCATTAAAAACGTGATTCACTAAGAATAAGAAAACATAAATTTAAAAAAGAAGAAGCAAGAAATGCAATATAAAGAAAAATAACGTAAAAAAGTTGAAAGCAAGATTAAAAAAACGAAGTTAAAGACGTGCGCAAGATTTAAAAAAAAAAATTAAAAGAAAAAGGAAATTGTTACGTAACTAAAACATGTTCTAAAGTAAGATTTTTTTTTTTAATTTCGAAATTCTACTTTCAATAATATGATTTACCCAAATTTGTTTTAAAATTTGTCTAATAATATTATATTACATGATTTTGATTAAAAAAGGATAAATAATATGTAACTTTATAAGATGAAGAATAAAAGAGAAAAAGGAAAGTTTAAAATAGAAATGAAATATACGAAAAAAATAGGTTGATGTTTAAATTTGTCTATGATTACTCTTATTATAAGGGAAGAAACATAAACCGAAGCAAAGTGCAGTTTTATGAAAGCGCACACACAAACAACACTGCTTAACTTTGTTCCTACATCATCATACACGGTAGACACTTACAGCTTCATTACATCCCAAAGAAATTTTTCCTCATTTTTTTCGTTTTCAAATAAAATTGGAACGGCAAATGTGCTGCTGCATTGGATCTTCTGCAGGATCCCTACTATGGTAACCATCCTGCCATGTAATTGCTCATGCTTGGACCTGCTGTCACCACTGATACTGGATCAGGCTGATACCTGCACTTTTCCAAAAATTCATAATTAAAAAATATTCAAATCTCAAAGGCTTTGACAAAAAAGGAAAATTTAAATAAGTATAATTATTCCAATTAATCAGTAAACTATCTAAGCATAACCCTTACAATAATGAACCAAATTAGTCACTGATGCATTTTTTTTTGTCTACCTTATAGTGAACCATTTGATACATTTTGTTACAAGAATAGTATTGGAAGTGTGAGTGAACAATGAGTGCATACCCAATTTGTAACGTTGGCTCACACTCCAATGGTTGAAAGAGTGCGTCACCCTGAGCTTGAGATGGATGCCTGCCATATCCCATGTCTTCAACTCCAGGATTCAGTTGGAGTGGATTTATTTGATACCCTTCCAACTGCTACACAGCACACAAAGTCATTTATACCCATCAATTGTTCTGGGTTTTCACCCTTCAATTTGTTGAATTAAACACAGATACTAAAAATTTCTTTAAGTGCATTGTATATCTCTGGACCATAACCATGTACTTTGAGGGGGTGATGGATTTTCACACACATATATAGGTCCATGAGTTCTAACTTACCCTTTGTCTGAGAGACCTGTTAGCCTCACTCAGCAAGTGTTCCTACACAAATTAGTGATTAGTGAGAGAACTCAGGTACATGACAGAAGAAGACCCTAACTAAATGGTGGTAATGGAAACCAAAAAATTGTTTTATACCTTACGCTGAAGATCAGAGAGCTGATCCAGCATGAACTGCGTCTGTAAAGGAAACAAACTTACAAAAATTAAACACATGCATATTTGTATAGTTTACATTTTGTCATGTTTTTCGCTATGCCTCAAGTAAACACAGTTTTTACTGAGAAAGTACACATTACGGGATTAATATATATATATATATATATATATATATATATATATATATATATATATATATGTTTATTGGTAATTAAAAGTTGAAACTTGAGTACCCTTGTTGATCTTATTTGTTTCAAGGACGAATCTAGCTGCCTTTCAAGAGATTCAAGCTCTTTGCTGCTAAGAGGACCAAGATCTTCGCCCATAAGGTTCCTGAGAGGGTAAAAGTTAGGCACAACAGTGTCTTTGATGATAATATTAGAAGGAGCAGTAGAGGGTATGAGTACCTCTGGGACCGTTGCAGGGCCTCATAACGTGCCTTCAGCTTCAAGTACTCTTGTTGACTGCTTAACTCCTATAGGCGGGGTAGCAAAATCAAACTATATAATTAAAGGAAACACATACCAATTCATACATATATACCCATTCTTAAATCTTTTTCCACAGTGACCTCACAACTACTTTTAATTCCATTTTTGCACAAGCTATAGTCATGACCAAATCTCTCGACTAAGATAAGATGATGGATAAAATAAGTTTTTTTTTTTTAGTTTTTAAATATAGCTAAGTTTGGTAAGTTTTCAAAAAAAAAAACTATTTAATACTATTCGTTAAAAAAAATCAAATTGTTTTAAATTCTATTTTTATTACTCATTATGGGACATATATCTAAGCACGAGTTCACGTGTTATGTCAATATTATCAATAACACCATGTGAATAGTTAAACTTAGAGACCTTTTTAAGAAAATAAATATATTTAAGAGAAGTAAAAATTAAAGAAAAAAATTAGAAGTCTAGAATCAAATTTAATTATAGTTATAATTACCAAAAAAGTGCATAAAAATAATCGAAAAATAGAAAGCTTTTATAAAACATATATTTTAAGCTTTATCGTCTAAATTTATCTAGACTGTGTTTGTATACATATAGTTTTAACTCGTCGTACGGGATTACTAAACCCACATACCACAACAGTCAACCTTTTAACCTTTTAAGATTTGCAAAATCAGTCTGTTGAGTGAAAAAGAAATAAAACAGAGAAAACATGCACTGAATACACAAAAATTAAGTAACCACTTTTGAACACTGAGTTGTGGGAAAATTTAATCATAATAACGAAAGTTTTTAGGATCTACCCTGATAATAAACAATACGAAATTTTAGAAATTTAAATTGTTTTTATCTGAATTTTTCATATTTTAAAATGTTTTAGTTTGGATAAATCAATTTAAATTTCTTACGTTTTAACTTCTTAGTTTAAATAACATAAATTAATTTTACAACATTCACAAAAAAATATTTAAAACTTAAATTTTTAATACTAAAAGTTAACTAATTTTGAATATTCAATGCGAAAATTACAAGAAAAATTAATAATTTTTAAATTCTGACGTAATTTGTTTCGTAAAATTTAAAATTCTCCCATTGAAATCATCAAAATACTCTTTTCCATTTTTAAAATGTCAATTTTTTTTCTTAATTATCAAAACAAAATATTGTCACAGAATATTTTAAATTCTTAAAAAAATTAATTACCTTTAAAAGTTTCCATCTAAACAAAAAATTCAGTCTCTTTATGTAACTGCATATAATATTCTTATTTGTTAAGTAGGGTTTGTTACAGGAATATATATA
>Ga0214542_1010514_pt1 | contig 13453 bp, 7 predicted proteins | sample CNSS1metaG_FD_160096 | JGI IMG/M metagenome (GOLD analysis project Ga0214542, IMG submission 160096) | Root nodule microbial communities from cowpea collected in UCLA plant growth center, Los Angeles, California, USA - CNSS1 | ecosystem: Host-associated > Plants > Roots > Nodule | place: USA...
TTTTTTGGCTGGAACAACAATAAAGAGCCTAGAATTATATTGTCAATTCTTCTTTATGGTACCAGAGCTTTCTCTAATATTACCAAAATAATGGACGAAGCAAAGATGAAAAAGACAATCTCACCTTATGATATAACTATCGCAGACAACCTAGGAAATCTTTTGACGCATGTTCAACTGAATGAATGGGCTGAGTCTTTGAGAAATGCGTTGAGAGCAAGGAAGAAGTTTGGGTTTGTAGATGGAACAATCGAAAAACTTGCAGAAAAATCCCCAAATCTTGAAGACTGGTGGACTAATAACTCTCTGTTGGTGTCATGGATAATGAACACCATTGAACCCAAATTGTGTTCAACGATGTAGCACATGGAAGTAGAGAAGGACTGTGGACAGATGTCAAGGACCGCTTCTCGGTATCTAATGGGCCATATATACAACAAATTAAAGCATATTTGATTGAATGCAAACCGAAAGGAATGACCATCATTGCATATTATGGCAAGTTGAAGAAGTTGTGGGAGGATTTGGCCAACCATCAACAGACACCTACATGTATGTGCGGCAGATGCACTTGTGACCTCGAATCCAAACTAGAAAAGAAGTGTGAAGAAGAAAAAATTCATCAATTTCTCATAGGTCTTGATGAGACTACTTATGGGACAATGAGATCCAACATACTTGCCCAAGATCCTTTGCAGAGTTTGAATAAAATATATTCAATATTGGTTTAAGAAGAACAAGTGAAAAATGTTACTCGGGGCAAGGAAGATCGCAATGAGATTGTGAGCTTTGTTGTTCAGAGTGTAGAAAGAAATCATGGCAGGATTGAAAGCAAGGACCAGAACATAATATGCAACAACTATAACTGCTCTGGACATGACTTTGAGAACTACTTTAAATTAGTTGGTTATCTTGAGTGGTGGGGAGAACAGACTCGAGAAACTGGACAAGGTAGTAGTCGTGGGAAAGTTGGACAACAAGGAAAGTCTATGTTTTCTAAAGGACATGGTATGTTGACTAAAGCAAATGCAACGCAAGCCTATGTGCCTGGACTAGAACCTAACACCGTAATAACTTATGCTAACAACTCTGCTGCTGGTGGGCTGAACGACAAACAGTGGCAAACTTTGGTGAATCTCTTAAACAATGTCAAATTAGGCACTACTGAAAAGCTAATTGGTAAGCGTAATTCTACTCAATGGATTATCGATACAAGTGCTTCTTATCATATGACAGAAGAGCTAGAATACTTGACTGGTGTGGGAAATGTCTTGGAATGCCCAATAGGGCTTCTAGATGGAAAACAATTTTTTGTTGCTAAGGAAGGAAGGTGGTGCTTAGTGAAACATTAAAATTAAGCAACGTTCTCTATGTGCCTAATGTAATATCCCTGGCTACCCCTCCTCGGGCCCCAGAGGCTATCAGGTTACTACAGCCCAATGCACCCCAACCCATCACCCTTCTCCGTCCATTCATACTGGGTGGGTTGTTGCCAATGGGGATCGAACCCTCAACCTGACCTTTAACACCTCTGGTACGCCAACAGATGCTAGCACAGCTGGTAGCATCTGTTGGCGTACCAGAGGTGTTAAAGGTCAGGTTGAGGGTTCGATCCCCACTGGCAACAACCCACCCAGTATGAATGGACGGAGAAGGGTGATGGGTTAGGGTGCATTGGGCTGTAGTAACCTGACAGCCTTTGGGGCCCGAGGAGGGGTAGCCAGGGATGTTACACCTAACTTGAAATGCAATCTGATTTCAGTATCATAACTTATTGATGAATTAAATTTGTGTGTACCATTTTACTGAAGTAGTTTTGTGTTATCAAGGACTTTGTCTCGAGGATGGTGATTGGAACAGGTGAACGAAGAGAAAGGGTCTACTTTCTTCAAGGAATGAGTTTTATTGCTGCTGTTGTAAAATCTAGGAATGATTTCGATTTATGGCATAAAAGACTTGAACACCCTTCTTGTAAGGTTGTGATATGAATCACATCATGGCCCAAATGGAGAAGGACTAATGCACCACTTTGCGACACTTTTTTTGAAGTTATTAGTTTGTTTAAATAATGGCTCAATTCTTTGTAAAATTGGCAGACCAAATTATGTTTTGGTTTAATCAATTAATGGGCTCTAGTTTAGTTTTATTTCAAGTTTTATTATGGCTCAATTGCAACTTAGTCATTAGTCTTTGGGAGACCAATAAGATGCATAGCTGAATGCTTTTGGGTGACTTTTGGGTTGCCACAATTTCAATTACAACCAACCATTAAGTAGTGGGATCATTAATAGCTTAAGTGAGATGTAATTACAATTTATGTGTCTTTTGTAATTCTAGTGGTTAAAAGTTGTATATAAGTTGAACCATTTTATCAATGAAAATAAGTTGAGTTTTGTTCAGAAATTATCTTTTGTATCTATTAGTTAGAGTGATTCCCCTAAGTTCTTGAGTGATTCAAGAACCCTTGGATGTATCAAAGGACTTTTTCATCCTTTGTGTGTTGTCTTCTTTGGAAAGAGTAATGATTCCTTCCTTCCACTTTTATATTCACCTCTTATTTCTTTCTTCTTCACCTAATTTTCAAAAAGAAAACCTAATTTTGCCCAGAATTATCTAGTGGTCATAACTCTTATTCTACTAATCCAAAATTAGTGATTCTTAAGCCTAAACTAAAGTTCAGAACGTGAACTTTCACGACATTTTAGAATCATCTCAATTGGAGTTTTATAGCACGAGATATCAATGATTCTAAATAATTGTCCAAACTGAAATTTGAGCAACTTTCCTGTTTACCTTTTTTCAATAATTTTCCAAGTTTCTTATAAGGTTCTAACCTTAAAGATCCTAAGTCAGCCCTTGTGCAAATTGGATACACATCATTTGGTATTCAAAGCCTGACTTTGGGTTTGGAATAACAATGGAAGTTTACTATACAAGGTATTTAGTCGAAGGCCACCCATGTTTAGTTGCATATGATTACGGAAGCAACAACAATGTTGTGAGCCAACGATTGTTGGAGAAACTCTAGTTACCAACAGGCTTTCATTCGAATCAAGCATGGATCAAATTCAGTACAAGGCATTGTGTGAAAGAAGTATTAAGTGATATCACTCCCATGGAATTTTGTCATATACTTTTGGGATGGTCATGATTTCGTTTTAAAACACTCAATCTTGATGAACATTCTCTTTATTTGAGGCAGATGGACATAAAATTAAGTTGAAGTTTATGACACCAAGACAAGTTAGTAAGGATCAGCATAGGCCGAAGGAGAAAATAGAAAAAGAAAGAATAGAAGAAGAAGCAATAAAGAGTGAAGAAAGGAGGGAAAATGAAGAAAAAGAAAAGGAAGTAGAGAAAAAGAGGATGAAAAATTTATTTGTCAATGATTTTTCTTCTACAGTTTGTGATGTCATTTTACTAGAATAAAATGAAAGGCATGTGAATGAAATACACCAACTTCCATGTTTGAAAATGAAGCTTGTTCATAGTACTTTATTATGCATCCAGTTCGCTAATGAAAAACAAAGTCTTCAAACACAACACATTTGGAGTTATTTGTTGTTACATTTGAAGGTGGGGTAGTGTTGGCAAGAGAGGTGCTCCACAATTTGCAACCATTGGAAATGAACAAATATGAATTTATTCAAGTTGTGTTTGATCTTGGAGGAAGAGAATTAGTTTCAAGTTGTGGAAAAATAAAGTCATTCCTCATTCACAAGGACATAATAAACTTATATTAAAACTAGTACAAAAATAAAGCCTTAAGATTCCTGACGAATCTTCTCGAAGAAAGGGGTATGATATGAATCACATCATGGCCCAAATGGAGAAGGACTAATGCAGTACTTTGCAGCAATTTTTTTTTAAAGTTATTAGTTTGTTTAAATAATAGCCCAATTCTTTGTAAAATTGGCTGACCAAATTATGTTTTGGTTTAATCAATCAATGAGCTCTAGTTTAGTTTTATTTCAAGTTGTAATAATGGCCCAATTGCAACTTAGTCATCAGCCTTTAAGAGACCAAGAAGATGCATAACTGAATGTTTTTGGGTGACTTTTGGGTTGTCATAGTTGTAGTTACAATCAACCATTAAGTAGTAGATTATTATTAGCTTGAGTGGATTATTATTAGCTTAAGTGGAATATAGTTGCAATTAATGGGTCTTTTTTAATTATGATGCTTAAATTTGCTATATAAGTTGAACCATTTTTATGAATGAAAACAAGTTGAGTTTTATTCAGAAATTATATTTCCTATTAGTGAGAGCGATTCTCCTAAGTTCTTGAGTGATTCAAGAACCCTTGGCTATATCAAAGGACTTTCCCATCCTTTATGTGTTGCCTCATTTGGAAAGAGTGATTCTTTCCTTCCACTTTTATATTCACCTCTTATTTCTTTCTTCTTCACCCAATTTTTAGAAAGAAAACCTAATTCTGCCCAGAACTATCTCGTGGTCATAACTCTCATTCTACTCATCCAAAATTAGTGATTCTTAAGCTTAAACTAAAGTTCAGAACGTGAACATTCACAACGTTTTGGAATCATCTCAATTGGAGTTTCATAGCACGAGATATCAACAATTCTAAATTACTTCCAAACTGAAATTTCAACCACTTTCTGTTTACGTTTTTTTTCCAATAATTTTCCAAGTTTTTTACAAAGTTCTAACCTTAAATATCCTAAGTCAGTCCTTGTGCAAATGGGGTTCACGTTGTAGAGCTTATTCCAAATATTGGTGTTAGTAGAAATAATGCAATGTGTAATAAAGCTTATGATGTTTGTCTTAGATGTTGAGAAATTTTTCCTCTCAATATTAATAAAATAGTGGATATTTTTCAAATAATTCAGTGTGACTTGCGAACCCTATTAAGCTATGTCTCATTATGGTGCTTGACGTCATCCAATTCTTTCTCCTATTTTCGTTCAAGGGTTCATATGCAATTTCCTTCAAAACCCAAAATTCACTCCAAATCCGAGATGATTCTACATTAATAAATAATAATAATTTTCTATTTTTATAAATTAAACTATATTTTAATTTATTAAATTCATCTTATCATTCACTAAATTTTATAACTTTGATCTCAAATATTTTCATTTCTCAATATTTTTTCATTCATCTAAACAACCTCACTTTCATTTTTTTTCTCCTTAAATCCATTCAAATCTACTTAAACACACTCTTCAAAATCTATCTTAAAAATAAACACACCCAAGTAACCAAAAGGCAACACAAAACTACACACCCAAGTAACCAAAGGCAATACAAAACTGCATCAGAGAACCCTGTCCCAAACGTAATCATGTGTGCAACTCCTACTCTACCTCTGATGTGATCAAATAAAAGCGTTTTACATTTCCCTTGTAAAACTGCACTAATAAACAGACTCTGCACATGAAACCATCTTACACTTACCTAGTAAAACTGCACTGAGAGTTGTTTTAGAAATGGTTAATTTGAAGGGACATGGGTGATCGCAAGGGCTCATATTATAACGGTCGTGATTGGTTCTGGTTGGGTTGGGTGGGTGGTCCTGCACTGCTTTTTGCCTTCTCTTTTATCACATACTTCACTTCCACTCATTATTTTATGGATAACGATAGAATGCCCCCTTTTTTTGACCCTGAAGTTACCCGCCTACGTGGCAGTTATTATTTTAATAATTTTAAACCAAACGGCAATTGGAGGCAGCGGCAAAGGAAAGTTAGCATGGTGTGCACGCGCTTTGAATTGGATAAAGTTTTTAAAAAAACACATTCGGTTGCGCGTTTTCCCTCGTTTCTTCCTCTCAACTTTCTTCTTGGAGCAGAGACGCACAAGCAAGCACAGAGGCATTTGAATCGCAAGGCATTCTTTTCCCCAAAAGGCTATCGTTCCATAAAGGTTGGTGTTGTGGGTCGCAGTGGAAGCGGATAGCGGAGTTGTGGAGAGTGGTTTGGGTTGTTGGAGGCGGCGGGTTCCGCGGAAAGTGGTGGGTACCGTTCGATTTATTGGTTGGGCGCTCTCTTGTTGGCGTAGTTGTTGGTTGATTAAGGCCATTCACGGAACGAAGATTTCTCTGGTAGGTTATCGTGGAAAACCCCTTTTCGAAGATTTAATGTGGCTTTTTTTTTTTTACTTGGCTGCTGGTACATTATTGATTTTTGGTTGATCAGTTTAGCATGTTGTGCCATTTTGCCATTAGAATTGATAACTGCAGTGAAACCCCAAAAATAATCGAACACCAAATTTTTAACGAATACTAAGTGGATGAGAACATATCATCACAAATGTGCGTATAGGGTTCTTTTGGTTTATCTACTTGTCCATTGTTAATAGTGATGGTTTTGTCAGGGTTGGGATGATCCATATGTCCCTCGCACATATGAAGGTGTTCTGAAGTGGAAATACCCTATAATGAACTCTGTTGATTTCGTCTGTGAGGTTGTCCAAGTATTTGTTCCGAAGTTTAAAATTTAAATTAATTGATTTGGTGTTATATTCTTTTGTAATATGACAATTTGTTGATGATGCCTTTGTTGGATTCTTGATTCCCGTCATATGAAGTAATTAGCCATATGAAGTAATTTCTCCAATTGGACATCTGAAGTTTATTTTTGATTCTCGTCATAACAGGTTGTTGTATTTGTGAAGTAATTTATGATTCCTTGATTTGTGAAGTGTATTTTTTGTTGAATTTCGTTTGTTGTGATTCCTTATTGTATTATTATTAAATTTGTATAGGTTGTTGATGAATCATGGCTGGAAAGAGTAGAAAAGATAAAGTTTTAGAACAAGAACGAGTAAGTGTTTTGAAATGATGTTTTTCATGCTAAATTTGAAATTATTATATGAATAGTTAATAATGCAATGTGTATTTTATTTTCATTGAAAGGTACGATTAATTAATTTTGTTGACACAAAATATATTGTTCGAATGAATAATCTGTTGACGGATGCACACCGTCCAAGGATTGGAGGCACACCTTTCAAATGGTGTTTGGAATTGGAGAGATGTTTAGATATTTGTACTCCTTTAATCCAGCAGCTGGTTCGTCGATGGGATTCTTGTGAAGAATCTTTTCGTCTGTGGCAGCATCTTGTGCCCTTTGGTGTTGTTGATGTATGTATTAGTTTGGGGTTGAGTGTACTTGGGGAGGAGGTTCAATTTGATGGTTATGCTTGTGGTTGTGTTGCTTCATTATTTAGTGGTGAATGTATAACAATTAAGGATATTGTTAAAGTAATTAGTTATACAATAGGCACTGAGGAGGATGATGTTGATAGTGTTTGCCGATTATATATATTATTGTGTTTTGTTGTCTTCTACTTTCCTAGAAATTCAAAATCAGTGTGTAATATGCCATTTAGGGTATTAGAGAATCTTGATAGTTTGGTGAACTATAATTGGGCTGGGGCAGTTCATAAATTTTTGGTGAATGGATTGAGTCGTGCTCACTTGGTGGATTGTAACAAAAAAAATCAACATAAGATAACCTTACCTGGATGCGTTGTGGTGTTACAGGTAACATGTTTGTTTTTTTGTATTGTTCATTTATGATGTTTAGTAATTGTTTTGTTATGATTTGATTAATTTATGTCTTATGTTGTAGATTTGGGCTTTCGAGCGACTCGGATTAGGCGGGCCTAATAGGGAAATTGTATTCCCAAGAATTTTGCGATGGCCAAGTTTGAAGTTACGGACCACTAGCATCGAGAGGCTTTTGATGAAACCGAAGGTAATGAATTTTGTCATTTAAAATTATTCATTTAGTTACATTCATTATTTTGACATCATATGTTTTGTTGTAACTAAATGTTTAAACATGTTTTGTAGAATATTTGGGATTGGGCATTAACAGCTCAATGTAGATCCAATCCAATGGTTTGGGCTGCACTAAATATTGATGGTGAAGCAATCAATGAAGATGATGTCGATTGTGGTGAATCCAATTTTGAGGAGGCTTGCATGAAGAAAGTGGAAATGAATGAAATGGAAATAATTGCCATGAAGAAACAGCTGAAGATGTTGCAGGATGAGGTATTCTCACTTGGTAAATGGACATGATAAGGGTGATCTTTTTGAAGAAAGCGGACAAAAGCCTACTTCTTTTATTGATGGGACAAAAGTGAGCGGACATAAACTTCATGAAGATGTTGACATGAGTAAGGATTCTGCTGGCCGTAAACAGAAGGGTGTTAAAAAGGGAAAGGTTAAACGACAATATACTCCATTCAAAGTAGAAAGTGTTAACTTTGATGGATATCATTGTGGGAGTAGTGATTTCCTTCCAACAACAGCAACAAGTTCACCCATTGCATTAGTTAGGAGTTCACCCATTCTAGCAGGAAGAAGTGAACCCATTCCATTAGCCTGAATTTTACCCATTCAAGTTGATTATCCTTTATTGGGTGTGGATGCTCTGAAGTTGTACATGACATTGACTCGTGTTGATTCTCTATATCGGTACGTCATTTATTTTACTATTATAAGTTTTATTGACTTGGTTTGTATTACTAATAGTCATTAATTTTATTCTGTAGTGTTGTTTGCAATATAAATGGTCAAATCTTGACGACCAGGACTGTATGGGTTTTCGACCAACAGGTTACATATGCAACATGGTGAGATCCTAAATTACGTGTTAATATTAGTGATTATGTTATGATGTAGAATAATTTATTAGTACATTATTGTGTTCTTGTAGGTTGTATTGTTTGCAACAAATGTTATGATGCATAATGAAAGGAAGTTGCATGAACGGGTGCAAAGAATCATAATGAATCCCATGTATACGGTAATATTCTAATATTTAGTAGAACTTGATATTTTGATAACAATTATATGAAATTGACATAGTGCATTGTGGAATGCAGGATTGGCTTTTACATGACAACAATAAAAGAGTTGCAAACAGACATGTTTAGAAATTAAGTGACTATAATACCTTTTTTTGCAGCTTGCTGGTTGGCATGCAAGACATCCTTAGCGCTGAATTTGTATACATTTTATTACTGTTGAAGATTTATTATTTCTTGCCATGGAAGTTGATGCCTTGTGTTATTTAGGTATGATAAATAATTAAGTCTTGTATGATTTTTGTAGTTGTTTGCTCCAATTGTCCATGCTGATCATTGGTGGTGCTACTGTGTGAACCTTAAGACCATGGAATTTTTTGTGTTTGATTCCCTTGGACATAGTAGAAACAACCGCACAAGGATAAACAACTACATTGTAAGTATAAATTGTATATGTTTATTACATTATATTTTTTTAATTTTTTCCCATAATATGTGTAACTTATATGGCAGGCGTGTAACATGGAATTGTTTTTGTGTATGTTATTAAATTGTGAATCAGACAAGAAGCCATCTTTTGAAGTGCAGTGTGTGGACACTCCAATTCAACCTAGTGGGTAACTTCTAACATTTTGTGTGTTCAATGAGTGTAATTTAGCACTGCTTAATGATGTCTGAATATTCTGTTGTATTTCATTTCATAGTCATGACTGTGGGGTCCTAGTATTGAAATTCATAGAGATGTGGGATGGTGTAAGTCAATTTAATGACAAAGCCCTGCCTGACTACACTACTGTAAGTTGACCTTTATAATATGTTTTATTGTTTATTGTGTTTCTTTGAAGATTACATTTGGTAACATTGTGTTGATGTTGTTTTTAGGAGGAGCTGCAATTAATTAGGCAGAAATTCGTTTGTGAATGGGTTTTACATGAAGATAATGTCCAACGCGATGAAGTTATTCAACACTACGATCTGCCGTTGAAGAAATAGCTACTGTGAATGTAAAAGTTAGAATGCCATCACAGGATTTTTGAGATAATTTTACATAGGGATAGTTAGATTGAGGTAGACAAAGTCAGTTATGTTGCCACAATTGTATATATTGTTTAATCATTTGTTGGAGTTAATATGTAGTTTGTAGATTGACAGATACATTCATGATTACATGGTAATCTAAACATCAATATACTTTAGTTTGGGAAGGCAATTGTGCTATTTTCGATTGTATTAGTAAACTTCCAGTACTGCCTGTACAAAAACACAAATTATGTAATGATAGAGTAGAAAAACAGTTGCAGTACTTGTTGTACAAAAACTGCAACGTAAAAAGGCACTTATGGAGTTACAAAATGACACTTAAATCTCCAACCAGAAAACTTTATTTTTAATTCAATCTTCAATTTCAAATACTTATTGAAGTTTTTTGCTGATGATTGATGGTTATGGAAATATTTGTATGGCCTTTGGATTGTGTCCAAATGTATCATTATGTAATGATAGAGTAGAAAAAGAATTGCAGTACTTGCTGTACAAAAACTATAACGTAAAAAGGCACTTATGAAGTCACAAAATGACACTTAAATCTCCAACAAAAAAACTTTATTTTTAATTCAATCTTCAATTTCAAATACTTATTGAAGTTTTTTGCTGATGATTGATGGTTATGGAAATATTTGTATGGCCTTTGAATTGTGTCCAAAACACAAATTATGTAATGATAGACTAGAGAAACAGTTACAGTACTTGATGTACAAAAACTACAACGTAAAAAGGCACTTATGGAGTCACAAAAGGACGCTTAAATCTCCAACCAGAAAACTTTATGTTTAATTCAATCCTCAATTTCAAATACTTATTGAAGTTGTTTGCTGATGATTGATGGTGATGGAATTATTTTGACGGCCTTTGGATTATGTCCAAACCATATTTGACGTAATTATACAGTTTAAATGCAGTTGCAGTACTGCGTGTACAAAACGTAAAACGTAAAAAGGCACTTATGGACTCACAAAAGGACACTTCATTGTCGAACTCGAAAAGTTGGTTTTTAATTCAATCTTGATTTCCAATTACTTATTTAAGTGGTTTGGTGATGATTCATGGTCATACATTTGCAAGGATATAACTTCAAAAAATGCACAATATGCCTTTATAATTTTGGACTCCAAGACATTGATGTCTGCTACCAAGACCTCATAAACACTAGGTGTATCTCTACGTGTCACTCTCTTGGTACGTTCAAGTCCTTGAACCAAATTATCTTGGTTAGGAATAGGATAATTTAAACCATATGTTAAACCAGTTCCAAAAGGATGCCTCTATGGATACATGTTTCATTACTCAATATTTGCTAATTCCTACAAGAAAATGTTAGTATGATAAAATATATTTAGGACCTCACCACTCCACTAAGTGTTTCACTCAATTTTCCACTCGTGTATCACACTTATAGGCTTTTTCTTGAATGTACTATCTTGCCTTCTACCACTCAAATTTCCTTCAGGCCTTGGCAAAGAACTCTAGTAGCTTAAGCAAAGAGTGAGCAAACAAATTGAAAAAATATTGCGAGATCTAAGTCTTGACTCTAGAGATGAAAGAAAATACAAAAACTCTAGACAAAATTTCAAGGAATTTTAAAAACACAAAACAAGAAAATTAAAATAAAAAAAATAATAGGACTACCAAAGAGATTTAAAGGAGACAACACAGAGACTCTAAGAAAAAGACTAATTGCAAGTATATATCAATAAACCACAAATAAAATTGTAACAAAAAGTTGTGTTGAACTCCCTTTTTTTATCCTTTTTTCAATATATATTTGTTTCCTTTTGACCTTGATCCACAATTTTTTTTTTGGTTGTATATTTTTTTTTTGTTTTTTTTTGTTGCAATTCAACACAAAATCAAACTAAACAATTTATCCTTCAAACCCCCACACTCATGTAAGTCAAAGTAAGTGCACTTGCAAATCTAAAACACAAAAACAAATAATTTCCATGAATCAAATGTAGAAATACATAATTTAAACTGAGAACAAAAAAGAAAAAAAAAAGTACGCCAAATAAAAAAAATCAACCAAATTGGAAACAACATTATGGGTTTTACTCCTTACAAATGAAACAAACAAAATTTAAAACAAAACACATAACAAGCAAAGATGCACAACACGAATAAATCAGAGAAGAACGCGAAATAAGACAGAGATGGAGGATACCACAATCTAGCATATTAATAAGTCAAGTGAAGATTCGCCACAAAGATGTTAACCGGAGGCCTAAGCCAAGAACAAAGAGAATCCTCTCTTTAATGAAATCAAATTCGATATATGACTAAAAATGTCCACATTTTTTTTGTTGCCTCTATATATAGGCACATAAGTTTAAGCAAATCTGAAAATCCTACAAGAAGGCCCAAGTCCAAAACATAAAAGCATAAACTAATTTATAAAAGAAAGCTCAAAGTCCAAAAACATAGAACATAACTAATTTCTAAAAGAAAACTCAAAGGTTTATCTTCAAGTTTTTCTTATATAAAATATTGGGATAGTCCTCTATCATGACCTCTTGATAGATTTATATTATAATATATGGGGTTGGTTTGGTTCATGTTGGAACCGTGTAAGTTTATAGTTATTGAAAAGGATGAAATTTATTTCTGCTTTTCAAAGCAGTCATTTTTTTTTATCAACATCTTCTGCATAGGGTCTAGCATATTTCTCTAACCAACAGTAGTTTTTGTTTATTTGTTCTGATATATGAAGGTATGTAATGATTTCAAATTTCTGAAACATTGAGCAATGTGTTCATATGATTGTTCATATGCCACGATTGCCGATATTTATCAGAAAATCTTAGAATAAAAAGAAGTGTAAAGACAAAGTATAACGAAGGGAGTCGACATATACGGCTTATTTAAGAGTAATAAAAGAAAATTGACTAAGTGTATTTTTCTTTATGATTTATACTAAATGATATTTTATTTATATTGGTATGTTTATGAGTGCCATTATGCTATTTTAAAATTTTAAAACAAACATATATTAAAAAAATAAACAAAATTTCTTTCAACAATATCATACCAGAACAAGCGAAAATATTTAGTTCCTATAACTCATTTATTATTAAAATATTTTGAGACTAAAAGCTATACTAAGATATCATTCTAATGTTTCTAATATTAAAAATAACATATAGAATTGAGAAAGATTTAATTATTGAGAAATCTCTAAGACATTTTATGAAGCATGTATGTAAAACTAGATACTAATAAATGGTTAGATAATTAGTGACATAGTACATTTCACAAACAACAAAATAGGCTTCAAATGGTAATTCATGAAATACAATTCATATCCTTTTATATATTATAAACTAATTTTGTGATTTAATTTTCAGAAAGAAAAAAATCCCATAAATGATTATTTTTTATTTATTCATATGTAATTGACGATAGACATTTTTAATGTGTAAAGGAGTGAAAAAGTCCTTCACTTGACTTAATATCTCTTTTTATTTTAAATAATTTTTAAGAAATATTTATATTCTTAAAAAATATCTTTCAATTTTAGTAACAAATCAAGATTGAGATATTTAAAATATTTTATATTCGGTTACATTTTGTTTTATATATATATATATATATATATATATATATATATATATATATATA
>Ga0214542_1010516_pt1 | contig 13449 bp, 18 predicted proteins | sample CNSS1metaG_FD_160096 | JGI IMG/M metagenome (GOLD analysis project Ga0214542, IMG submission 160096) | Root nodule microbial communities from cowpea collected in UCLA plant growth center, Los Angeles, California, USA - CNSS1 | ecosystem: Host-associated > Plants > Roots > Nodule | place: USA...
TATATATCTGAAGGTTAGTGGGAGCAAGTTTATATTTCTGATTCTGTATGTTGATGATATCTTGTTTACGACTAATGATCTTTGTCTTTTAAGTGAAACTAAGAGGTTTCTCTCTAATAACTTTGAAATGAAAGATATAGGTGAGACATACTATGTGATAGGAATAAAAGTATAATGTGATAGATCACAAGGATTGTTAGGTTTTTCTCAGAGCGAATATATTAATAAAGTTTTAGAGAGATTAAAAATGGATAAATGTTGTTCAACATTTCCTGTTCCAATACAGAAAGGAGACAAGTTTAGTCTCATGCAATGTCCAAAGAATGATTTGGAACGCAAATAGATGAAAAATATCCCTTATCCATCTGTTGTTGGGAGTTTGATCTTTGCTCAAACATGTACGAGGCTAGATATTAGCTTTGTAGTTGGTATGCTTGGTAGATACCAGAGTAATCAAAGGTTGGAGCATTGAAAAGCAACAAAGAAAGTTTTAAGATACCTACAAGGGACAAAGAATCACATGCTTACTTTTGGAAAATCTGATCACCTTGAAGTGATAGGTTACACAGATTCTGACTTTGCTGGCTGTGTGGAGACAAGAAAGTCTACATTTAGTTATGTGTATCTTTTAGCTGAAAAAGCGATTTCATAGAAAACTGCGAAACAGTGTATCATTGTTGCATCCACCATGGAAGTTGAATTTGTGGCATGGATTGAGGCCATTGTTCAGACTAATTGGTTACTCAACTTTATTTTAGGACTTGGAGTAGTCAACGGTATTTCTAGGCCACTGAAAATTTATTGTGATAATTCTGCGGCTGTCTTCTTTTCTAAAAACGACAAAAGGGTTACTGCGCAAATTATATGTTGGCCATGTAAAAAATATGGGCATTATGTCTATTAGTGAATGTTAAATGTTGAATGTTAATGTTATTAATGTTTATGTGACATTCTGAGCTCTCTAATGTATAAGTTTCTGAAATCTATGTTTTCCATTTTATGTTTATGCATGCAAATTATGATGAAGAAAACAAATTATGTTATATTATTGTTATTGAAAAATGACATTATATTTGAACTCATTATGAACTTCCCATCCTAAAGTCATAATAAGGAGAAAGGGATGATACAATTATACATGGAAGGGATCATGTTGAGTGAATGATATGTGACTTCCATGAATCTTATTATTTTTGTATATTTGATTGTGAATAATGATTGAACCAATTTATGTAAGGTTCTTTAATGCACATTATGTTTATGTATTAAATCATATAATGTTATGACATCATATGAGTCAAGTGGGAGAATGTTATAATTAATTGACATATTAATTCTATTATGTGACTCATTTGAAATATTGTGATAGGCCCTATTGTGATTTAATAAAATACAAGGACCTATTGGTTATTATTGAAAGTCGTAATAAAATAAAATAAAGATAAAATAAAGTTCAGCCCAACTTGATGGACGCTAGTTTATAAAAGGGTATTGGGGTTCTGTGTCTGGCCATAAGGTTCTTTTCACAGTAACCCATCAAGAACATGTGAGAAGAGAAAAGAAAGACAAAGAGATAGTGTAACGTCCTAGCCGGAAATTACATATTTAAAATAGAAAGAAATAAATATAGTAATAAACCTCATTCATTATTAAGTTCTTTCCCAAAACGTGGGAAAATTTAATTCCTTTATTTCAACGCGCCAAATTAAAATAAACCCACGACGTTCAATTATTACAATTATAAAGCGTTTACAATGGCAATATAAAAATTGTTCATAAAACTTCCATGAAGAAAACTAGTAAAACTCCCATAGTTGTTCCCCACTACGTCTCTAAACATTCACACGCTCACTTGCATCAACATCTGCTCCAATGTAACAAGTTACATGATCATCGCCAAACGCACACAAATAGGGTGAGCTCAATTACGAAAAAGATAAATAAAACATGGCATAATTAAAGCATCTCAAAACCATGACTCGTGTTAGTGTCCCCAAATCCTCAGTTCCTCAACTTCCAAACCTTACGTTGGACGCCTCTTGATTCTAAACCATTTGGTGAGTACACTGATTGATCTTTGCTGAATGAGTGTCTACTCGTCCCTCCGACCATAGGCCACCACCTAATAGTCCACACACGGGAATAAATTGCCACGGCCACAATCTGCGACCCCAAGTAGAGTTCCCCAAAATGAACCGAAGTTCGTAGTTGTCCCAGACTACCAAACTCAATTAGTTGCATTGAATAGGGCAATCTTTTGGAACATCGTCGTACGAGCCACGATCTCGCATACTCCACTAGACTTCCTAAACCACCAGGCTACAACCTCGAGTGGCCACGTGTTACCCCAATACAAGGTACACTCATAACTGGGCCCCCAGCCAAAGCATCGCATCATGACCATCATCCAAAGTTGTGTAGAAATCCTCCTCGCGATCCAACTCTGCACCTAAAAAATCCTGGCGCATCACACCTATTGCTAAGCGAATTCAGGTTCCAGATCGCCTGTTGGTAGCTATTTCCTAGTAGTTCAATCCACACCGCCAGACGCTACACCAGTAACACAATATTACTGGTTTATGCATCTCTAAAACACAGGTCCAAAAGAACCAACACTTAAGGCACATAAATTCCAAAAAACACATATATATATATATATATATATATATATATATATATATATATGTGTGTGTGTGTGTGTGTGTGTGTGTGTGTGTGTGTGTGTGTGTGTGTGTGTGTGTGTGTGTGTGTGTGTGCGTGTATGTGTTTAATCGTAGCAACATCAACCTTCAAAATTTATGAATACCCCATTGCGATCCCCTCAAGATGATTTAGATTTCGTGACCTTTTATAATATATAAATAAATAATAATTATACTTTAATTATTTATAATACCAAACAAAAATATATATATATATATATATTTATTATGTAAAACCACCATATGAATATTATCTATTAACATATATTTAAATATATTCATATATTTCTTTATATACACTTTCATATATCATTACTACAAACCATGCATTTAAGTTTATAAAAAAAGTACTTTAATATTTAATATATATTATACACCACATATTGCACCACCAAAGTATATATAGCACGTTCTTTTAATATAAAAATTCAACGCACCACTCAATATTAAAAGAATACTTTTCGTGTGGTCCCCACCCCAAATCCTAACAATTGAAAATAAAAGCCTTCTAATCATTGTTACGTGAATAACAAAAAGCCAAATGTTACGGAAGAATTTGGTGGCTGCACCAAATGTTATAAACAATAAAACATTTATTATGGTAGCACCTAAATAAAAATCAATATTAGACAAAGTTAGGGAAAGAGAACGTAAACTTATAGGTGTGTGGTCCCACCCAACCAATCACTCATGGAAAAGTTTTTCAAGAAACTAGAAACACATTGTCTCAACGCGCATGAACTTCACGTAAGGAAAATGGTCAAAGTATGAATGTCCCATCAAGTTTCAAGGTTCTAATATCTATCTCAAAGAACCCCTAATTTCATATGTTATCTGATGCTTCACATGGCCTTGCATAAAACTCTCCCATCCCGTTGAATAACCCGAGGGTTTTAAATTCCTATCAATACACAAGATCAACTAAGACATAAAAACTTCACTGCATTAGGATGCCCACAATTTACGTAAACACCAGTAAAAAGATTCCCCTCAATGTAACAAATACTACACCAAATATATATATATAGCCTTGACCCAAAACCCACGTTCTCCACCATTGTTGCAACACCTTTGTGTGCGAAAACGAATTTGGCTCAAACATGCCATCCACTACGAGAACCAGTAACTACACATGTCCACCGTCATAGTCCCAGTTCTATCATTACAAACGTGAAGCGTGAGTCCTCCATCAAATCCACCATCCAATGTGAATCCAATGATTCAAAACACGTCCTAGAAACCATCGAAGTGGTCGAAAAGAAGAACGAAGAATGAAAACAAAATCCCACGCAGACCTAAGATTCTCTCTATATGGTTCATACAACACATCCATAAAGAACCAAGAAGAACCCACCCCTCTCACTCGTAGGTTTCCGTAACCAGTATACAAAAAACCTTAGTAATTGTAAAAGAAAAATAAGAAAACATTCAAGCATTGTGGTGTGTACATACATCACAGAAATAACAAGGCCATGCATCTAACAACAAAAGTGCAAAGAATTTAACAAGTTCAGCTACCCCTAACCTAGAAATCCTGCTAAAAGTGCTCTAATATCCTTCTTCTTTGCTCCCACATTGAACTCCACTATTGAGACCTTCTTCCAACTCTCTCAGACTCTCCTCACTCAATTCTTCAATGTTCTAAACTCCTTAGATGGCAGTCCCACGAAATTCCCTCCTTCCCCTTATTTTTCCAGCCCTAAAACTAATTAAACCACATTAAAACGAAAATCAATTCCATTGATTGACCCTTAATGCCTAATTAAATTTCATTAACCCTCTTGTCTGTGTCCAGGTTCATAGTACTTACGTTCAACTCTTCATCCTCTCAAATTCTTTCCCAAGGCATAAAAAAAATAATGTTTTGATTTTACGCTAACAAAGGTTTGAACCCACAACCTCCAAATTACCAAGTACATGCACAACCATCAAGCCAAATTGTGTTTCTCAGTAATTCATACTTATCTATAAGTTTATCTTACTACTCTAGTCTCAAGCATACATGCAAAACAATAAAACAATTACATTAACAAACAATTAGCATACATAGGACTCAAACCAAAGTTGTAACGTCCCAAATAAAAGGCTAAACCCATTAAATAAACGCCGCATACATAATATCCAGAGGGTAGGAAGATTTGGAATACGAAGCACTCCATACCCCAAACATAACCATAAAACATAAAGGAGGCCCAACACGGCTTAGAGTAAAGTACACTAGCGAACTATCAATACAAGTCTTGTACAAACAAGAACATAAAGCAAATAAAATCTTCAGCGATGGGCCCAAAATGGGCCCAATACCCGTCCGGTCCATCAAGCCGTATCACTCCTAGCATCATTACCACTGCCAGATGCTCTACTATCTGCTCACATCAACAGAATTGATGATCATCGCAATTAAGAGACGAGCCACACACAAGACAACCAAACAACAAACAGGGTAAGCTAGTACAAAGAAGTCCTATATCACAAAAATCAACATACAATTCAGAGTCAAACACGAATAGTCGACATTCACACATAGATTACCAAAACCATCCAAGACCCCCAAGACTTGACTATCTGGATATTCATAATGAGGCACCACCACGTGGTAGTGGAATTATGTCCTAGAAATGAGGCGTCACCGTGAGGCCTTCGCGGAATTATACCCTTACAGGAGGCACCACCACGTGGCCTTCGTGGAATTACGTCCTGGCCCTGAGGCACCACCACGACCCCCCGTGGAATTACGTCCTTCCGTCGAGGCACCACCAGGAACTTCCCTTAAGAGGGCCCATGGAATTACGTCCAACAAATGAGGCGCCACCAAGATCTCTCACTACAAGAGTCCTGGAATTACGCCCTACCACACTTAGTTCATGTTTCACCAACCAATAAGAAAATCCCTATAATACCAATAACATGCATAAACAGTAATCCATATATTTCATACTTCCCAATTCATATAACAAGCAACCATACCAGTGGGCCATTCAACCCTTAGCACCAAGCTGCCCCAATCTCGCTCAGGCTAGAAGGCCTCGCTCAGGCGAGAGGTCCTCTCGCTCAGGCGAGCTCCTCCTCGCCTAGGCGAGAGCTCGAGCTTTTGTACAACGGCCTCTGCGGATTCTCGCTCAGGCAAGTTCACTCTCGCCTAGGCGAGATCACGCCTCGCTCAAAAAGGAAGCTAGTCGCCTGGGCAAAAATTTGGACACAAAAGTCTGGGCGAGCCTCTCTTAGCCTCGCCTGGGCGAGGCACACTCGCCTGGGCGAGAAAGACAGTGCCCACCACTGTACACACGCAAAAACACAGCCCGAAACACCAACAGAAACTCATGTATCCGCTACTCTCACCCAATCAGTCATAAGCACACAACACACATATGATTCAAACCTAGAAGCATACGAAAATCACATGAAACTATAAGCTCAAGCTTCCCTTACCTAGAAATGGGCTAGTGGGAAGTTCCGACACGCACACAGAGAGCACCACAATCCTAATAATGAGCCAAAGGGCTGAAAACGAAGGGGAGCAGATTAGGAATGAGACCACTACAAAGTCCCTACTGTGATCAACAAGAGAAAGGGTGCCTAGAGAGGGAGAAGTACAAGCTCGAGATTTACCTACATGGAGTAGAGTGGAGCTTAGAGTTGTCTTGTCCAAGGGCTGGTATCAAACCCTAGCAGAGGTTCCTGTTGTGAGAGAGAGAAAGGGTTTGACGGTTGCGAAAATCTGAAGGGCAAGAGAAACGAAAGTGTGAGGGCAGACTTAGGGTCTCCTTTTGCCCCTTCTTGGGCCAGCCCTTAGGCCCAACTGCTTGGGACTACCCTTTAAAAAAACAAGAAATAAAACGGGCCTTACATTCTCCCCAACAAGAAAATTTTTCGACCTCGAAAAAGAAAAATTACCAAGCAAAAAGGTGCGGGTGTGATTTCCTCATATCCTCCTCCAACTCCCAAGTAGAGTAATCTGCCTCCGATCCCAGATAACCTTAACCAATTTGACTACTCTTCCTCTGCGTTCCTCCACCTTGCTATCCTCTAGGGCCATGGGTGGTACTTCCACAGTGAGGTCCTCCTTGATCTGTATATCCTCTGCTTCCAACACATGGGCCGGGTCAAACACATACTTGCTCAATTGCGACACGTGGAACACTGGGTGAAAATTTGCCAACTGAGGAGGCAGGGCTATCTCATAAGCTACTGGTCCAATCCTCCTCGAGATCTGGTAAGGGCCAAGGAATTTAGGAGAAAGTTTTCTTGAGCGGAGAGCCCTTCCCACACCAGTGGTTCGGCTCACCATCAAGAACACGTGATCTCCAGCCTCGAATTCCAAGGGTCTCCTCCTACGGTCTGCATAAGCCTTTTGTCTGCTTTATGAAGCCTACATTCTATTCCTTACTAATCTCACCTTCTCGGTGGTTTGCTCCAACAACTCTGGTCCAACCAATACTGCCTCCCCATCCTGATACCAACACAAAGGGGTCCTACACTTCCGCCCATAAAGAGCCTCGTAAGGTGCCATCCCGATGCTCGCATGGAAACTATTATTGTAAGTGAACTCAATCAACGGTAACTCTTCATCCCAAGCACCCAAATGATCTAGTATGCATGTTCGTAGTAAGTCCTCAAGTGACTAGATCGTTCTCTCAGACTGACCATCTGTCTGAGGGTGATAGGCTGAACTCATCGTGAGTTTGCTTCCCAAAGCACCCTGTAAGGTTTGCCAAAACCGCGACGTGAACCGTGGATCTCTATCTGATACAATGCTCGAAGGCACCCCATGCAATCTCACAATCTCCTTGATGTACAACTGAGCCAACTTTACCATAGACATTCTCAGGTTCATTGCTAGGAAATGTGCACTCTTGGTCAGTCGGTCCACTATGACCCAGATGGTGTCATGCCCTCTAAAAATGCGTGGCAAATGGGTTACAAAGTCCATCGAGATGCTATCCCATTTCCGCACTGGTATCTCCAGGGGCTGAATCATCCCACCGGGTCTCTGGTGCTCAACCTTTGCCTTCTAACAGGTCAGACAGGCAGACACGTACTGTGCCACATCCTTCATCATACCCTGCCACCAGAAGTTTTCCATGAGGTCCCGGTACATCTTAGTCATGCTCGGATGCAAGCTAAGACGACTCTTGTGCCCCTCCTCAAGGATTAGCCTTTTCACCTCCACATTATCAGGCACACACACTCTACCCTGGAATCTCAATATGTCGTCGTTACCCAAAGCGAAGTCCTTTGCCCCTTCTGACCCCAATTGGTCTCTGACCTTGTTCAGACCATTATCCAACAGTTGTCTTTCTCTAACCGAGTTTAGGAAGTCACTAGATATGGTTAGATTACTACATCTAATGAATCCTGACTCCAACTCCACCTGCAGTTTCATGTCTCTGAACTTCTCTAGCAGTTCTACCTCCTTAATCATAAGGTGCGCAGTATGCACTGTTTTCCTTCTCAAGGCATCTGCCACTACATTCGCCTTCCCGGGATGGTACAAAAGCTCAAAATCATAATCCTTCAAGAACTCCATCCATCTTCTCTGCCTCATGTTTAACTCCTTCTGATCAAACAGGTACTTTAGACTCTTATGATCACTGAATACCCGGAACTGAGCACCGTAGAGGTAGTGCCTGCAAATCTTCAAGGCAAACACAATGGCCGCCAACTCTAGGTCATGAGTGGGGTAGTTTCTCTCATGCACCTTGAGTTGCCTCGAAGCATAGGCCACTGCCTTCTTCTCTTGCATCAACACACAGCCCAACCCCAAGTGGGAGGCATCACAATAAACCTCAAAGGGTTTTCCAACGTCGGGGATTACTAATATTGGAGGACTCATCAACCTACGCTTAAGCTCTTGGAAGTTTTCCTCACACTTATCCGTCCAGGTGAAAGGTTGGTCCTTTCGGGTGAGTTGTGTCAAAGGTGCCACTATCTTGGAGAATCCCTCTATGAACCTCCTATAGTAGCCAGCCAATCCCACAAAACTTCTGATCTCAGTTGCTAACTTGGGACTTTCCCACTTAACCACTGCATCAACCTTCGCTGGATCCACTGCAATGCCCCGTGCTGATATCACGTGACCCAAGAATTGGACTTCATCCATCTAGAACTCACACTTGGACAATTTAGCATACAGTTGTTTCTCCCTCAGAATATCAAGCAATATCCTTAGGTGTTCGACATGCTCCTCTTGAGTCTTGGAATAGATAAGGATGTCGTCTATGAAAACCACGACAAACTTATCTAGAAACGGTCTGAATATCTGGTTCATGTAGTCCATGAACACCGCTGGAGCATTGGTCACCCCAAAAGGCATAACCACGTACTCATAGTGTCCGTACCAAGACCTAAAGGTCGTCTTCTACACATCATCCACCTTTACCAATATTTGGTGATAACCCGACCGCAGGTCAATCTTCGAAAATACCGATGATCCATGCAACTGATCCATCAGGTCGTCTATTCTCGGGAGAGGATACTTGTTCTTGATCATCATTTTATTTAACTGCCTGTAGTCTACACACAGGCATGAACTCCCATCCTTTTTCTTTACCAACAACACGGGTGCTCCCCAAGGTGACGTACTAGGTCGTAAGAACTGTTTTTCCAAAAGTTCCTCAATCTGACTCTTGAGTTCCACCAACTCCGCTGGCGCCATCCGATAAGGGGCCATCGACACCGGGCCGGTTCCCGGTACCAGATCAATAGAGAATTCCACTTCTCTACTGGGAGGTAAACCTGGCATTTCCGCCGGGAATACGTCCTCAAATTCATGCACGACTAGTATGACGGGCGTCCACTCCTCTTTCTCCACCTCAAGATGTGTGAAAATCATGTAACACTGTGCACCCCCTTGTAGTTCTTTCTCAACTCCCTGTGATGTTAAAACCTCAGGCTCCTCTGTGTTGGGGAAAAACAGTTTCTTCTCTCGACAATCTATAAGAATGTGATTGGCAGAGAGTCAATCCATTCCCAAGATCACCTCTAACTCCTGTAGAGGTAAGCGGATCAGATTTACTTTATACTTGCGTCCCTCTACCTCCACTGGACACCTAGCACACACGGACGATGTCTTGACTAAACCCGATGCCGAAGTAGACACCACAAGTTCACACTACAGTTCACACACTGGCAGACTCAACTTTTTCACACATGCATCTGACACAAATGAGTGTGTCGCTCCAGAGTCATATAACACACAACAAGCTTTTCCAGCTATCAAACAATGGCCCATAACGAGGTTACCTGAACCTGCTGCCTCCGCTCCGGTCATGGCGTACACTCTGCCGGTCGCCTGAGGCCTGCTGCCTCTATGCCTCTGCTGGTTCTGTGCAGGAGCCTGTACTGGAGGTCGCGTCACTACTCTAGCAAGGGTGGGCAGTCCCTCCCATAATGGCCTTCCTTGCCACAGTTGTTGCATTTCTTGAAGCCTACAAGCTGGGGGAGACACTCCTCTTGTGCGGTCCCCCAAACTAGTAGCACTGAATCTTGTTCTGCTGGGAAGAAGACTCCCTAGACCCTTGAGACTGGAAATGGGGCCTAGAGTAGGGCTTCCTCCTCTCCTCGTGCCTATGCTTGGACCTAGATGGTCCTCCCACTCTCTGCTGAGGTGAGTGCTGAGTTTCCACCTCTACCTTCATCTTCTCCATGACCCTTGCCTTCTCCATCAAGGCAACAAAATCCTTGATGGATAGCGGGGCCACCATCAAACGAAGGTCTCTACGGAGGCCGTTCTCGAACTTCCTGCATCGCCACTCTTCATCTAGTGGCATGGTGTAGAAACGGCTGAGATGCTTGAACTTTTCTGCATACTCAGTCACAGACCTGTTCCCCTGGGTTAGCTGTAGAAACTCCACCTCTTTAGCATACTTGACGCTGTTGGGGAAATACTCGGAAAGGAACTTCCTCCTGAAGATGTCCCAAGTGACTGGTTCCTGCCTCTCTTCCATGATGGACTTCATGCTGACCCACCAGTGCTCAGCCTCACCCGTGAGCATGTACACTGCGAATGCCAGCCTACTCTCCTCTGGGCACATCTTGGCATCAAATATTCTCTCCAAGTCCTTCAGCCACTGATCTGTTGCGTCCGGGCTGGTCTTGCCTCCAAACTTCACCGGGTGGTGTTTCAGAAAGTCCTCCAAACTCCACTCCCGGACCGTGGGTCGTGGCTCTGGGCCAAAAGCAGGGGCAGCTACCCTGTTCTCCTCCAACTGGCGGAGGGCCTCCATATGCTGCCTGTGAGCATCCTCAGCAGCCATCCTGGCATCCTCCATCTGCTGCATCACCAGCTGCTGCTGTTCAAGTGCTGTCGCCTATCGCTGCATCGATGCTTCATGTTGTTGCATCATCGTCGTACTTTGCTGCGTCATAGCAGCTACCATAGCCTCAATCGCTCTGGCGATGTCCGGCACATCGCCCTGGGAAGATTGTGGAGTCCTACGATATCGTGCCATAGTTCACTACCACACATGAAATCACTTGGTTAGGCTCGATAAGACAAGAATTAACTAAGAATACTCAGAAAGACACAGAGAAAGCTAAGTGGGCACCCAAGTCCACAGACCTAAGGAACGACCGCTCTGATACCATAAATGTAACGTCCCAAATAAAAGGCTAAACCCATTAAATAAACACCGCATACATAATATCCAGAGGGTACGAAGATTTGGAATACGAAGCACTCCATACCCCAAACATAACCATAAAACATAAAGGAGGCCCCACACGGCCTAGAGTAAAGTACACTAGCGAACTATCAATACAAGTCTTGTACAAACAAGAACATAAAGCAAATAAAATCTTCAGCGATGGGCCCCAGAATGGGCCCAATACCCGTCTGGTCCATCAAGCAGTATCACTCCTAGCATCATTACCACTGCCAGATGCTCTACTATCTGCTCACATCAACAGAATTGATGATCATCGCAATTAGAGACGAACCACATACAAGACAACCAAACAACAAACAGGGTAAGCTAGCGCAAAGAAGTCCTACATCACAAAAGTCAACATACAATTCAGAGTCAAACACGAATAGCCGACATTCACACATAGATTATCAAAACCATCTAAAAACCCCAAGACTTGACTATCCGGATACTTATAATGAGGCACCACCACGTGGCATTGGAATTATGTCCTAGAAATGAGGCGTCACCGCGAGGCCTTCGCGGAATTATACCCTTATAGGAGGCACCACCACATGGCCTTCGTGGAATTACGTCCTGGCCCTAAGGCACCACCACGACCCCCCGTGGAATTACGTCCTTTCGTCGAGGCACCACCAGGAACTCTCCTTAAGAGGGCCCATGGAATTACGTCCAACAGATGAGGCAGCACCAAGATCTCTCACTACAAGAGTCCTGGAATTACGCCCTACCACACTTAGTTCATGTTTCACCAACCAATAAGAAAATCCCTATAATACCAATAACATGCATAAACAGTAATCCATATATTTCATACTTCCCAATTCATATAACAAGCAACCATACCAGTGGGCCATTCAACCCTTAGCACCAAGCTGCCCCAGTCTCACTCGGGCGAGCTCCTCCTCGCCTAGGCGAGAGCTCGAGCTTTTGTACAACGGCCTCTGCGGATTCTCACTTAGGCGAGTCCACTCTCGCCTAGGGGAGATCACCCCTCGCTCAAAAAGGAAGCCAGTCGCCTGGGCGACAGTTTGCACACAAAAGTCTGGGCGAGCCTCTGTTAGCCTCGCCTGGGCGAGAAAGGCAGTGCCAACCACTGCACACACGTGAAAACACAGCCCGAAACACCAACAGAAACTCATGTATCCGCCACTCTCACCCAATCAGTCATAAGCACACAACACACATATGATTCAGACCCAGAAGCATACAAAAATCACATGAAACTACAAGCTCAAGCTTCCCTTACCTGGAAATGGGCTAGTGGGAAGTTCCGACACGCACACAGAGAGCACCACAGTCCTAATAATGAGCCAAAGGGCTGAAAACGAAGGGGAGCATATTAGGAATGAGACCACTACAAAGTCCCTACTGTGATCAACATGAGAAAGGGTGCCTAGCGAAGGAGAAGTACGAGCTCGAGATTTACTTACATGGAGTAGAGCGGAGCTTAGAGTTGTCTTGTCCAAGGGCTGTTATCAAACCCTAGCAGAGGTTCCTGTTGCGAGAGAGAGAAAGGGTTTGACGGCTGCAAAAATCTGAAGGGCAAGAGAAACGAAAGTGTGAGGGCAGACTTAGGGTCTCCTTTTGCTCCTTCTAGGGCCAGCCCTTAGGCCCAACCGCTTGGGCCAGCCCTTAGGGTCTTCATGTCCCCTGCTTCGCTCTGCTAGATGCGTCAGATCCCGTATAACAAGCGAGCTTTTTACCAAAAAATTCAAACATGTGGTCGCAAAATGCTATCCAGCTCTTTTGTTGCGTAACAATAGAAGCCTGCTCATGCTGCTTTGGTGGCGCTTTTTCACCTTCTCTTCGCTCTGGACAGGAGCGCTAGTGGACACGGTGGGGAGCAGGCGAAGTGTGTCATTCGTAATGAACAAAAAGATACCACTAATTCGCCTCTTTGTTGAAGTGCCAGTGCGAACACAGTGGTATCTAACCAGGACCAGGAACATATTCAAATTTGGATCTTAACATGTCGGTGGTTTTTAACTACCAGCATCATGTTAGGAAGTTGGTGCGCTCATCATGAATTATGTCGGGGTGGTTGGTGGTTTCGGGATCCCGTAGAAAATGCTTCTTTTAATTGATTAAAATGTTCATAA
>Ga0214542_1010517_pt1 | contig 13448 bp, 9 predicted proteins | sample CNSS1metaG_FD_160096 | JGI IMG/M metagenome (GOLD analysis project Ga0214542, IMG submission 160096) | Root nodule microbial communities from cowpea collected in UCLA plant growth center, Los Angeles, California, USA - CNSS1 | ecosystem: Host-associated > Plants > Roots > Nodule | place: USA...
ATATATATATATATATATATATTGCCTAATAATAGTAGTTAATCCAAATCGTCGTTAAATATGGTAAATAATCTTTTTGGAAGAAAAAATAGTTTTTACACCTCAAAATATTTAAAGCAACTTCTTAGTATCCATTGAATAAATAAATAATAAGAAAAAAAAATCAATAAATTGTAATTTTACCTCTTTCTTGACATACTTAATAGAAAATACTTTTCTTTGCTTTCTCATCTCTTGCTCAATTTCTTCATATACATCCAAAATTGCCTTATAACATACTTGCATGTATTTTGGGAGATCAACCAAGCAACGAGTATCCCACCTGTCAGTTTTAAGAAAGTTATCTTTGATATATTGGTAGAATTAACCTAAAGATATACTCTTATATCATTTTGATGTGCCTAACCTGTCAATTGCAATGGTGAAAAGGTTAAGTTCTTCTATTGTTCCATAAGCATCATAGATGTCATCAATGATGGTACCTAAAGCGGCTAATTTTGCTGTTATCCATCTAGAATATTGTGGCTCAAAGTACACCCCCAATGCCCAAAAATAACATTCTACGATCCTATCTCGTGTAAAAGGTAAATTGGATGAGACATCTAGATCCTTAGCCCACCATCTGAATGAAAAAACAACATTAAGATTTTGAAAGACAAAAACAAAAAAAAAGAAAATATAATATATATATATATATATATATATATATATATATATATATATATATATATATTTATACATTGAAAGGTTAAGTGCTTAAGGAATATATTACTTGGTTAGATTGCTGACTTCTTTCAAATGTAGCTCCTGCAACTTGTTAAAATCTAATTTTGCAAATGTTAGCAATTTTTCGTCATGAGATGGATATTCTTCGTAGAAAGACATAAAATATGTTGCCTCCAACCTAGGCAAACCTCGACAAAGTGATTGTCTTAAGCTATGTTGCACTCGTGTCGTAAGGGAACAACTTAGTTGGGTGGTCATAAACTGAGTTAATTGTTCCAGACTAAAATTGTGTGCTTCTTCAAGTACATGTTCTCCATGACATCTTATTTGGGCTGCTTCATACAAGCATAGCATTCCTTCTATATCATTGGCTAAACTTTCCTTAAACTTTCCACTTTGGTCTTTGAATTTGAAAAACACACCTGTTTAACTTCTAATCATGTGTCAATTTCAAGGTATATATATATATATATATATATATATATATATATATATATATATATATATATATATATATATATTTAGTTATACAAACTATTACAAGGATGTCTACCACGCAAATGACTTACATGTTAAAATCCAAATATTTGTATATCTTGGTTTTAGTCACCCTACAAAACCAATCTTAAAAGGGAAAATTGTTTTTATCAAATAATAATGTCTTGTATAATTTAAAAGAGAATAAACCCAATTTAGATAAATTATATTTCTAATAGGTTGGCAAGTTTTGATGACTAAAAAAATTGTAGTGACCCTAACATGTATGTATTTTGCAATTCATTGATTTGAGTATTCATTTTAAATATATAATTGGTGATGCTCAACAATCCAAAATAAGATAAAAAAAAAAGAGGCAAATTTTATCAGTATTAGCCTACCAATGTCATTTCGTGGTTACTTACTACTATGCAAAACCAATCTTAAAAGGGAAAATTGTTTTGATCAAATAATAATGTCTTGTATAATTTAAAAGAGAATAAACCCAATTTAGATAAATTATATTTGTGGTTGGTAAGTTTTGATGACTAAATAATTTGTAGTGACCCTATCAATCATGTATGTATGATGCAATTAATTGATTTGAGTATTCATTTTAAATATACAATTGGTGATGGTCAACTAACCAAAATAAGATCAAAAAGAGGCAAATTCTATCACTATTAGCCTACCAATGTCATTTCGTGGTTACTCACTACTTTAATATATTCATTGTAATTTTGTCTTTCTCTTATAGATATATTTAACTACATCCATATTTTAAGGAAGAAACCCATTATTTTATTTTTGTCTCCACCAAATCACACTTTTTCTATAGTTAAATTTGATGGATCTTTCTAAAGAGAATTCATCAGGAGAGACAAACCACCAATGAAATATGAGTTTAACCTACTTATAAGAGATTAATATCATTTCCAACCTAAAACCTTAAAACAATAAATTTATAAATTTTATTTCCATTTGAAGCTCAATTTTTTCACCTTTACTCAATGTGAGACTTAAATGTCATTCATTTAAATAAGACATACTTGCTTGACCCTTTTTATCAAAAATATTTTTTATACAAAGACCTATCTGAACCAATCACCAAGACTTAGATGGTTACCACTAATGACTATTTTGAGAAAAAATTAACAAGACTTAACATTAATGAGATATGAGCTCAATCCACATATAAAATATTATTATCCCCTCTAACCCAAAATCTTATAATTTATAATATGTTTTCTGTTTTTCTTTTTCTTTATTTAAGAAAATAGAGACATGCATCCTACTCTCGTTTGTTTCAAACCAACTTGAACTTGAATTTTATTCACATGTGAAAAAAAGGCTTCAATTTTTTTTCAAACAAAGTATTTAATTTTGTTTAGACTTTTTTATCCTATAGTTGACTCAACTACCTCATATGGAGAAACAAAGACATCCTGAAGTAGATAAAAAGTAAACTTAAACAAAAAAATTAATACCATCGTAGTGAGTTGAACAAGAAAGTATTATTCTTTGAAAAGTAAATTTGGTTAATGGTCATGAAAACATACTCGGAGAAATTCGGTATCCATGTTGTCTAAGCAGCCGAAAGAGTAGAGCCGTGTGGTAAAGATCATCATTGTTAGCTATGATATCATTGTCCTTTGTTGAAATCTCATAAATTCGACATAGAGCACTGTCAATTTCTTGCTCAAAATGGTAAGACACACCCAAACGTTGGACTGAATCAATGAAGTTTAATTTAAAAGAGAAATTGTTATCATCAATCGGTGAGACAAGCCTCTTCCTCACGTCCTCTTTTAGTAGTTTAGCTTGTTCAATACTGCTATCACTTTCCTGCAGGAAGTAGTAATGAAGAGGTCGTCATATGAAATGTTTTATCTACACAGATTAAATGTTAAATCATGCAAATGTAACATCTTAGCTAAAGAGATTGAAAAAGTAAATACAACGGAAGAAGGAACAAAGGAAAGAAAGTGATCGCCCCAAACAGAGGGATGAAAATTTGCAGTGGATCGAGTGAAGGGAGGTTTTTCACCACTAACAGAAGTTGGAAGTGATAAGCCACCGTTGGACATGGTTTGTTGGGGAGTATGCATACCATGTACGTAATGAAGTGCAAACACGCTTCTTAAATACTGTGTTTTTGTGCCTCTCATGTATCAGATATGAGACACACACTTATACATCACATATACATGAGGTTTTAAATTTAGAATATGTATTTTTGAGTCCATCACATAATTATGACATTATATAAATAAATAAAAAATCAATGTTTTTCAAAGCTTTCAAAAATATAAAATGTTCAATCATCTATTCATATCTTTGAAAAAGAATAATTTCACTCTACATGAAATTAGAAATTGAAAAAGAATATATAAACTTTATTCACCATTATATGAAAAAATATATTTAGCTAAACGTAAAGAAAAAACATTTGCCTTACATATGCCAAGAATAAAATATTGAGTGGAAAATGGTGAGAAAACACAATAAGCATAGAAGAAACGTGATGCTACAATAACCTAAAGGTGATAAGAGATCGTTATCCTTCTAGAAAAATTGATAAGAAAATAGTGGTGGCTAATGTGAAGGTTATAGATTTAACAAAATGTCGAAATTCAGTTTAAAATAAAAATCAAAAGATAAAACCAAGATGTTACAGAAATATATAAAAAAAAAAATTAGATGTTAAAAATAAAATCTTATATTCTTAAAAAATGTTGAAAAAAGTTCATAAAGATATTGTCATCCCAACACCCATTCATTTAAGTTTGACAACAGCGATGAAAAACTTCATGGTACTTAATAAAATTAAGTTATTCTTCATTAATGTCCAATCAAGCACCACCACCAACTTATGCATACACAACACAAAAAACATATAAGAAACGTGATGCTACATTAGCATGTGTGGACGGACCAGAGAAAAACAAAGGTGATAAGAGGATCATTATCCTTCTTGCAAAATCGATAAGAAAATAGTGGTAGCTATAATGTGAAGGTTATAGTTTACAATATCAAAATATAGAAATTCAGTTTAGAATAAAAGTAAAAAATAAAACCAAGATGTTACAGAAATATAAAAGAAGAAATGTTCAAAATAGATTTTTTTTTTCTTTTGAGAAGTTGAAAAAAACAGCTCATAAAAATATTTTTCAAGAATAACTCTAAAAATGCGCAAAAAGACATATAATAAGGAGAAGGTGTTAAATTGAAAGGCAATGATGCTTAGAGATATATTTGGTACATTTGATCTTTATTTACTCGTCATAAATTCAAATAGGTTTATATTTTAATTTTTTAAACGCTTGATTAAAATTTGTTAATAAGGTTAATCTTTTTAATTGGAAGTTTAAACACGTTAACTTTATGTATATATATTTTTTCTAGATGCATAAGATATTCTTATCCATTATACTAATGTCAAACACTAAAAAAAGTTGTTTCACTGACCATCCATTTAGGTTTGCTAAACGGGCAAAAATTGATCACAAAATATTTAGCGACTGAAATAAAAGTAATGACGAAAATTTTAGTTGCAAATTAATCAGAGATTGAATAAAAAGTTGCTAAATAACTACCGATATTTTGGTTGCCGTAAGAATTATATTTTAGTTTTTTAAACAAATTTAGCCACAAAAGAATTCAATATCTAATTTAATGACTAGTATAAAAAATTTAATGACTCTTATTTCAGGTGCTAACGGAGAATATATATATATATATATATATATATATATATATATATATATATATATATATATATATATATATAACTTTATAAATACAGTTTGTAAATATAGAATCATATAAAATTAAAAGACTTGCTAACTATATTATTGCTCCTACACCAATGCAAATTTTCCAAAAGCTATCTTTTATTTCCCTGTCCACCTAATACACATCATCTATCATGAAATAAAGACTTGGGGACGATGAGAAACATTCATTCTTAATTAAAAACGGGTTAGAGTCTAATGAAGAAAAGGTACTGTCATCAGCGTAAAATCAGTGACTAGCGGAATGTATCAGAGTAGAGTATACTAGTACGTTGTAGCACCGCCATTGACACAATCATTTTGGAACTTTTGGTTACCTGTCATTGCTATTGGTTTTAAATCTTTTATGTGATTGTTTATTTTATTATTTGAAATATATATATATATATATATATATATATATATATATATATATATATTTATATTTATGCTTTAATATGTTGAATTATATATATTTTTTAAAATAGGTTAATTGTAAGTTTAAATTTAGTTTGATTGAAATTGTTGCGTGGGCATAGTTTCTGGTTTGAAATTGAATACAAAAATTATATATTTTATAACACCCCAATTTTTTTTTTCTAAGATTTATAATTAACATGAATTTTATATTTAAATAAAACATTTATTCTTTTTTTTATTGAAATTCTCAATAAAAAAATCATAGTTTTACATTCATAAATCTTATTGAAAAGAAAAATATAAAACTAAAATATTGTCCCAAACATTTCCTGATATTGACCACTTTCACTAGTGTTGTGCATCTTTCTCAATACTAATTTTGTAACATCCCAATTTTAGTAGTTTAAAACTAATAAAATAGGGCGTCGGGAAGAACTTGCGAAGCATCTGAGGGTAGTATTGGCTATACTCAGGTAGCATCAATTGTATGGTAAGTTGTCTAAATGTGAATTTTGGCTAGAAGAGGTGCAATTCCTGGGTCATATGATATCAGCCCAAGGAATCGCGGTGGATCCAGCGAAGATTGAAACAATGGTGAAGTGGGAACGACCAAAAATAGTGACAGAGGTGAGAAGTTTTCTAGGTCTGGCAAGTTACTACCAGAGGTTTGTGGAGGGGTTCTCCAAGATGGTTAGTCCGTTGAAGCAACTCACCAGGAAGGATCAGCCTTTCTCTTGGACAAATTAGTGTGAGGTATGTTTTAAGGACATGAAGAGAAGGTTGAGTACTACTCCAGTGTTAGCTATTCCAGACACGACTAAGACCTCTGAAGTATATTGTGACGCTTTATATCAGGGATTGGGTTGTGTGCTGATGCAGGAAAAATGACTGGTAGCTTATGCGTCGCGACAACTAAAGGTGCATGAGAGAATTACCAAACTCATGACCTGGAGTTAACTGTAGTGTTGTTTGCCCTTAAAATCCTAACGCACTACTTGTATGGCTCACAATTCCAAGTTTTCAGCAATCACAAGAGTCTGAAGTACTTGTTTGATCATAAGCAGTTGATATGAGGCAGGGACCCTGTAAGATCCGTGAAATTTAATTAATCAAATAAATAAATAATTAATAAATGCGGGTAGTGGGAGCCTTTAGTGACTAGCTCAAGTGGTTGATGTGTGATAGGATTTGTGTTCAAGTCCTAAGTATGTCATTTTATGTGTTATTTAATTTATTATTATTTTGACAATATGCTTGATCATGTTGAGTGATAATATAATCATAAAATTATATTAGTCATCAAGAAACATGAATTGGTTGAATGGTTGTGCATGGAATTGAACATTGGCATGAAGGTGAAAGAGCAAGGAAACCCTAGCAGCCTAGGGAACAATTAAACTCAAGTTTAATCACTATAAGAAAATTGGCTATTATCTAACGAAAATTGATCATAGATAAAGTTAAAAGAATCATACGAAAAATTATCTATTGTAGAAAAGTAAATATAATAAAAATATATATATAAATTATTTTTAAAAAAGTTACCTACGAGAAAAGTTTCGTACGTAAAATTTATGTAATTTTTTAATTAAAAATACTATGTCTGCATATTTTCATTTCAGCCTAGGTTTAGGTTTAATATTTCTCTTCTCTCGATCTCAAACACGTTGTTCAACTTCTGATCAAAAAGCTTTTGATTCTACATGGCCAAGCCCATCGCCGACGACTCTGATCACCATCGAAGCCTTCGCCGACCGCCCCGCGATGTTCCCTTCTTCACTTTCTTCAAAAATCCAAACGTAGAACAAGTGGCAACAACCACCGTGAGAAGCTTCCTGGACCTCAAGTGGCCACCATTTTAACCACCACCGCGGCAATTTCTTCATCTTAGACGAGTCTCCGTGTGTTGCCATCGTTCACCTTGTAATGTCCTTGGAAGAAGGTGACATCGTCGTCGCCGCAATCATCGTTGGTGTCACCGCATTTGGGATTTCTCGTTCCATCTTCTTTTAGGGTGAGGCAACAACTTCTTGAACTATTGGATAACACAACTATTTTTCATTGATTTAATTTATTGAGTGAGGTTCGTTTTTCTGTTTTAACTTATTTCTCAAGTAAAGAATTCGAAAGCGAGATTATTAAATTTCATGATTTTAGATGTTTATTTATTTAGTTTCTGTGATTCGGATAGGAGGATCTGTTGGGGCAACTGTTGCAGCGGCATTTTTAGTTTGTTAGTTCATTTTCGATCATCAAGCAATGCTTCATTCTCCTACACTTGCACTCCAAGTAAGGCACTATAAGCAAAAACACTTATCAAAATGTTATCATTGTGTTAGTGGTTGAATCTTTACTGCAGCAATTGGGAGCATGAATTACATTTTGTCCACTCTGTTTTTTAGTTGAACCTGAATTATTCTGCGAGAAAATTCATGCTGGCACCTCCTATGGATTATACCTATTATTGACTGTGTATAAAAATTTCAGTTTTTGCTTTGTATTTTCTTTTAATGGGTAATGAATCATTGAAGTTTGAAATAGTGGAGTTTTCCTTTCGGAGTAAATACCACTGTTGTTAACTTGATGTCCAGTAGCCTAAACAGAAATATTCATCCTTTTTGTTATTGCTAAAGGTCTCTTGTATCTGCGGACATTGTAGAGCAAGTAGCTTCCATGGAGAATGGCTTGAATGCATTTTCAGTTTTCTTGAGAGGTCTTGTTAGAATTGATGTATTGAAGGTTTTGATTATACACTTACAACTTTTGCATCTTGTCATACAACTATTTAATTTGCAATTTACTCCCTTTCCTTTTTTAAATAATTTCATCAGTCCTCATAATTTCAAGTTCTCCCAAAAACTTGTTTGACATTTTATGGGCCCAAGGGACTACATATTCATATAGTTCCCATAGAGTAAGCAGATGAGTTTTGTAAGGTATTGTGATTCAATGTGTTTCGAGAAATCATTAGAGATTTAACTCAACTGTTACTTACATCTGGACTTATAATTCGTGAAACGCATAACTTGTTTATGCTTCCAAATTTGGGCAACTAAGTGTATGTTCAATCCTAAGAATGATTGGAAATATAGTGTTGCTTCAGTTTTTCTGGTGTTATAAAAAAATTGAGAATTTGAGTTGTGATATGGATTTATTGCCACCAATTTGAGTCCTGAACAAAAGAACAGATTTTGATGCTACTGCTGCCACTATATTTTCATGTGTTTTGTCTAATTATTTTAGTATTAGAAGTGAATAAGCTATGTCAATTCTATAATGTTATATAGATTATGTCAACATAAGTGGAATTTATAACTACTACTAGTTGTGTATATGTAGAGTTGCAGTAGACTATGAAATTTTCTGCTGAATTGTAAGTTTATGCATATTACCACCACCTCTGACCCAAATGAGGGTTTCTCTTTATTGTCTCAGAAAGAACTTGGTGTTCTCTTCATTCCACCAAGTGGAGGAGAAAATGTTGAGAGTTGGAAAGGACTTGAATCAGAACGTAAATTGGAAATAAAATTCAAAGATGTGGAAAGGTATGATCCCATGTTTGTTCTGTAATTGGTAGCAGCTTTTAGAGGTAAAGTAAAAGGTTTTGATTTGGTATTCGAATTTTGAAACCTTGTTTATCTCATTCTTTCAATTGATTTATGTCATTTAAGAAAAAAGGGTTTTATTTATGAATAGTTGTTAAATATGAATTCCTCGTTTTTGTTGTTGGACAGACCAACCATTATCAAGTTTAAATAAGTTATCACAGGTATTTGCCTACTTTAGTTTTAATGCGATTTACTATTTTATCTTACTAAATACTACATATGACCACTGATTTCGTATATATAATTACTAAAATAAGTTAATAATTTATAATAAATGTAGTTACAGTGACATTTGGTTAGTTAGATTTATTATAAATTATTAATTTATATTAATAATTATATAATATCATTTCTTACCAGATTTATTAATTTTAGTAAACATTTTTTTGTTACATTTATTAAAATTATCATTATATATATAAATTTTATTTACCGTAGTAATAAGATGTTGTTAGGAAAATACTTACATGTTTTATTTCATATATGATAAATTGATGTTCGATCAAGAAATGATTGAATTGCAACAACTTTGGATATCTTTTGTTATGAATAAGAGATTCGACACTTAGTTTTACTATTATCTAGTTTTTAGAATAAAAAGATTCAAATATAGATTATCTTAACTTCAAAATTAAGTTTAATTCAAAATGAATTTTGTAAATGTTCATCCAAGCACTACAAAAATATGTAATTATAATGGAGGTTTATTACTGAGGTTATAATAACCTCCAGTAAAATTTAATTTCCTAGAGGTTTTAGAAACCTCAACTATGTACCAAAGGTTTTCTAAGAAAAAACATAGTAAAATTTAGATTCATACCTTATTTTTTCTTTTTTTTATGTTATTTTTTCATTTCAAAATTTTCTCTCGTTCTCGGTCCATTACCTAAGAGAAAGAAGAAACATTTTTCATGTGTCGAGATTCTTTCGTATTTCTCCTACCGTTTTCTGCGTGTCTCCCACCAATGAACATGCTATTTCTCAGGACGAAGCAACTTTTAGTTAAGGTGAAGAGACTCCCACCGTTACCCTAGGAGGAAGAAAAAGAAGTTTCGCTCGTTCTCTGCGTGCCTCCCACCATTCTCCCTGGTGTTTGAAGGTCAAGACTACCTCCCACTGTTCTCCCCGCATCTTCGAAGGTGAAGACATTCTTTCGCTTTCAATTTCATCTCCTTGCCTTCAATTTCGTCTCAATTCCTCTTTCGATTTTTGTATTGATTTTCAGTTTCTCTTTTTCTCATGCCTTAAATCAATGGGAAATGATGAACATGCTTCTAACAACCAAGGTATGTATGAATTTGTATAAACTACTGCCTAGTAATTTCTTATTTTTGTTTATCGTTTCCTTATGCTATTTTGATACTATTTTAGCTTGGTAAAGAATGAGGATAGACACGGGAAGCTTTGGAGTTTGTTAGGCTTGAACATTTTTGCTTCACTGTCTAAGTTTTTTGTTGCTCTGAATTACTACAGAGCAAACCGAAGCTAGAATTTCGTGATGCAACTCCACGGAACACCATCTGCTCTTGGATTCCACTTGCCTGCTGAGTGGGAAACCCACACTCAGTGTCGAATGGGTTGGCCGGTGAGCACTGCATCCAAACTCTGTTATTATATTATTATTAGTATTATCATTTTTTTTATTACAAGCCCGATAAGTGTAACAGGGAACGCCCTGATAACTGGAGAGAGGGTGCTGCACCCTCCCAAAAGGTGTTTGCAAGGGTGGCAACTGTCATCTCAAAATTTGAGTCTGTTACTATTTGTGTTAGCTCTGCGCAGGTAAGTTAATGGTGTTAGACGTTAGTTTTATTAATGGATATTATTGTTGTGATTTTCTTTGATGTTGCTTAAGTTGTTTAATAGTGGGAGAATGCATGAAGTCACTTACCTGAACATATCAGGGTGGTTGAGATGAGTATGAACGATTCTTGGTTTCGTGATTCTGGACCCATTGTGAGTTTCTATTATTGTGCAAATCAACCTTGTGTGCTTGGATGTATAATGTATAAGCATGTGTTGTGGTTTGTTTTGTTTGTTAGTTTGTTGTGAGAAGAAGCACGACAACAGAATCTGGTGGTGCAATTGATAGAATTGCAAGGACAGACTAACAATTAGATGGAGAAAATTCTATATGATGTGGTAAATGGAGATCTTGTGAAATAATTAAACAAGGTGATACAATTTTTTTTGAAGTTAAATATTCTTGTCCTATGTTTTGATAAATTTATTTTGATAATGTATCCTAATCAGTGGTTTATGTCTTAAGCCTTCCCTTGATAGTCACTTGTATCTTTTGTGTACTCGTATTATGTTTTTTTAATTTTAGTATCTCTTTGGTGTTTCTTCCAGAATAGCTACTAAAACATTGTTTTTTTATATTTTTTTTTCTTATCATATAAAATTGTAAGTCTATGTAGCTAATGAAATTCCTTGGATGTCGTTGGTGTTGGTTTCTAGTTAGAAGTGGAGTGAGTGACTCCTGTAATCTGCATAAAAAAGCTTGCATTAAAGACCAGTGCAAATTACCAAGGTGGAAATCCAATTTTGATTGGAGAACAGAACCTCAGCAACACCCAAAGAACGGCATACAAATTTTGCCTTATTTAAATAAGTTTTGTATACAAAGTAGAATTTGACTGGGGACTACTAAATTATTAAAAAATACTAAAGAAACAGAAAAGGGAACTCCAATAAAAATTATTTAGAGTTGATTGTCAACAAATGGGGATTTGAACCATTAATAGCAATAGGAGTTTCAAACCCAAATAAGACAATAGTGGGGGTTTTAAACCCCAAGCAGTAGCCGGGGTTTCAAAAACCCCAGGCTGTAGTAGGGGTTCGAAAACCCTAAGGAGAAACAGGGGTTTCAGAAACCCCAAACAGTAGTGGGGGTTCCAGAAACCCCAAGCAGTAGCAGGGGTTCCAAAAACCCCAAGCAGTACCAGAGGTTTTGTAAACCCCCGGTAAGTTGCGCTTTTCCAGGGGTTGATAAAAACTCCCGGTAATCTGTTAGCCACGCTGGTTCTTCTAGGGGAATTCCAAACTCCTGGTAAAACCATTAGTGGAGGTTAAAACCCTCATAAATGTCAAATATAACCTCCACTAAAATTAGTTTTTTTTGTAGTGAAGCTCCCACTTAAGTGTATGACGTTTGGGCAATGAATAAAATATTAATGAGAAAATGATTGATTGTGTGCCCTTATAATTCATAGGTTCTCCAGTCATTGGGTGCTCATACCAAAGTTTCAATTCCTAAGGTTTTCTGTTTATGCAACGATCCAAGTGTTATTGGAATTGCATTTTATATCAAGGAATATTTGAAGGGGCGAACATTTATTAACTCCAGTATGGTTTGCTTTCTAGTTAATTTTGTTTTCCTTAGTGATTACTGAATCGTAATTGGTTTGATTATGTGACTTGGTTGTAAATAATCAGGGTGTGGCATCTCAGAGGATGAATCAGTTTAAAGTTACAAGCATTCACAGAACATGTTTACTTCTTTCACTGTTTAATTTGGGTTTTTGAAATATTAAATGATATTTTCTGTTGTTAAGTATTCTAAATTGGTGAAGAATTGTAAAAGAGAGCAACTAGAGTAGTTTAGGTGGTGTTTATTATCATGTTAAGATAGATTCAATTTGGAAGGTTAGAATTTAGAACTCAACTACCATTATTTTTCCTTTTTCTACAGTGTAGTTAACTTGAAATAATTTGGTCTAGCTGCAAGTTGAGTCATTCATTATTGAAGAGCTCAAATTGCCAATTGAAAGGAGTTGCACTTGGAATGTGTAACTGTTGAACTAGTGAAGACTACTTCCTGCTGCCAGTTGGAAGTGAAAGAAGCAACATAGCCTAGTCCATTGCAACTTAAGACAGCCTATCAACTACACGTTAATTCATTGGAGCTGGAAAAGTCAATTGAATTGCTGACTTGCAATTGGAGTAATAAATAGTTTAGGTAGTTAGACTCAGTGAGATGTGTATCTAAAGTTTCTTTTTTGTTTCTAGTTTTATAGTCCTATAAATAGAATAAGTTGGCCTTTACTTTTTTAGTCTATAAGATTATTGATGTAAATATTCTACATGCATTATCATTTTATGCTTATCACTTTTCTATTTAATGCAAAAGTAAGTATTAAAATGAATTGGGGCATGAATTTTTAGCATGTTAAAAATTATATACGAATTATATATATATATATATATATATATATATACACTAGTGCAGAATTGGATTTTTACCTCGCCTTATAGGCCTCGGTTGGCCAGGAACCGAAGCCTATAATGGCGCGGTGGCAATTTTGCAATTATTGACAACTTTTATGCCTCGGTTCCCCTACAACCCGAAGCCAAAACCAGTGATAGGCCTCGGTTGTAAAAAACCCGAAGCCAAAAGCCCTGTTAGGCCTCGGTTAAGAAGGCCCGAAGCCAAAAAGGATGC
>Ga0214542_1010518_pt1 | contig 13448 bp, 2 predicted proteins | sample CNSS1metaG_FD_160096 | JGI IMG/M metagenome (GOLD analysis project Ga0214542, IMG submission 160096) | Root nodule microbial communities from cowpea collected in UCLA plant growth center, Los Angeles, California, USA - CNSS1 | ecosystem: Host-associated > Plants > Roots > Nodule | place: USA...
TATATATATATATATATATATATATATATATATATATATATATGTGTGTGTGTGTGTGTGGTTTGACAAAATAGAGAAATTCAATGGTATCAACGTCAACAATTTTTCACTAAACTCAAATTACCATTAAACTTAAAAAACAAATCACTGAATTTGGCTTTTATATAATTTGTATATTGATCAAGACCAGCTAAATAAACGTTTGCAGTGATTTTAGAATCTTCTTTACTGAAGTTTTCTTTGGTATCAGGTCTTATTTGGGTAGAAATATTAGATAATTATCACATTATATATTTTTACATGGTTGTCATGAATAGGTAGATTATTGTAGGTTTTTATTTGGAATAATGATATTTTGACCCACTCTTTGTTACTCACTTTTAATCTACTATTTTAATCATCTTTGGATCATCACATCACATCATTACAAAAAGTCAAAATAGATAATCTATGGGTGATTAGAGTGGCGAGCTAGAAGTAGGTTAAAAAAATGAGTAAAAATATCATTATCCTTTTTTTTGTGTGTTTATATATGGAGGGGATCTTACCCTTATTATAAATAAAACTAAATTACGTTATCAGTGAATACAAATCTCATTATATAAGTTGGTTTTGTGAAATAAGGTTAAGTTAAACATATATTTTATGGTAATGTTTATCATATTTTTTTATCGGCAAAGAATTAATTTAAATTAATAATGTAGCATTTGAGGGGTGTTCTACCCCATTTACAAAAAGAAGAGAGATACAATGCATCTCCGTAATTGGTCAAAGACAACAATATAGCTTTCATGTACAAAAACTAAGGTTCCCCGAAATGTTAGACACAAAAAATATATATTAGAGGGGTCTTCGAACAACATCTTAGCAACATTCTTACTAAGGGAATAGAGATTAGACAGACGCCAAAAACCTACTATGCTACTAAAATAAACCGACACTACAATCAAAACTAAACTTTCAGTGTAAAAATTATGTCTTTCCAACGTTAGAAATCTTAATATTAACCACTCTAGAGAAATCAAAGCCACTATCTAGAAACTACAACAACAACTGCAACACCGACAATACAATTATAATAAAATTTATTATGTATTGAGCTACTAATCTCGTGTTAGAGATTATATTATCTATCTATAGAAAAGTCAAATTACATTATTTAGATGAAAGTACATATTGTAAGGTTTTATTAAACTGGAAAAAACAATTGAGAAAACATTGATTTTTGGATTTATGTGTTTTTTTAATATATTATTCACATAGGTTTAGTAGTAAGAAGATTCCAAAAGAAGATTTCTGAATTAAATTAAACCTGCTATTTTATGTGAACTCTACTCTCCTTTAACAACTAATTGAAAATGACTTCATCTGTGTTTAGACGAGTGGTCGAAAAATGGATTTTACAATAAATATTTTAATTAAATGTAATTTTGAAGTATGAAGTACTTTATATTTAATTATTTATTGTGCTAATAGGGAAAAAGGTTCACTCTAAAAAACAGTTTACATTTTGTTCCAGCCCTATCACTTGTAAAAAGTAAAAAAATTTCACTAACTATTCAATACAGTTTGTTTTAACTCAAAGGATTTTGAACCCGTACACGTACCTCAGTGTAAGGTCAAATTTGTGAATACCTACAATAATATTTGTTTCTTCAAAACGGGAGGAAAGAAAAATCTATTATAAAGAAACATAACAATTGAAAAAATTCTTTATTGAATTATAATTAATTTTATTTTTAATTTTGACTTCTTAATAAAAAAAATTTAAGTGTATTTCATTCTCTAATTTAAAATGTATCTCTTACTTAGATACCGTAATAGTTAAACTTTCAACGTAATTTTGAACAATCTCATGTGAATGAACTATATATACTTAATTTTGCACGTTTGAAATATTAGATGTATGTCTTCTTGATTTCAATTCCATGTTAAAAAGTTTAAATAATAATTTTTTTTTCTTTTTTAAAACGTGATTTTGGAAGTCTGAATAGATTTTGACAGTGTTTGAATCAACCAAACATAACTTTTGTTTGTAAAATGCTGATATGTTTGACCACCTCCAATTGCTATATATATATATAAGGAATCAACTCAAACCCTAATTAAACTTCTTTATGTTCTGCGCCTAATAAATAAGAATGTTCCTTTTGCTAATAAAAAAGAAGAATGATGTTCTTAACCTGACAACTTTATCGGATACGTGCCAACATTAAAACTGGTTGGTAATGAAAGTGAAGATAACCTAGTAACTCAATATACATTTCCTATTCAAGCATAACAAACGTTGAACGAAGTAGTAAATGTGTGTAGCATTTAGACAAAATATTGAGGTGTGGAAATGTGGTAAGTTAGTGAGCTATAGATTTTGTTTTGGTACATAGGCGACACTATATAGTTAGTGGCCTAACAATGGACAAACAAGGATTAAGTTAAACTTTTTGGGTACTAAAGTAAGGTACAAACAAGATATATATCTGAAAGTATGTCAAATTAGTATGCAAGCATAAAAGTTTGTCATTCTATTGTTTAGCTGATTAAACATATTATAGAGAGGGTATACGGCAGATAGATGAAAAACAAACATAAGGGAACCTTTTTCAGGTTTCCTCTTTTATTTCCTCTCTTGCACTATTGTTTTATCCCTTTTGGTACCCTAAGCAAAGAGTCGATTTAAGAAAGCACTCTCATCTGTTAACCAATACAGGAAAGGGAGTTTCCAGAGCGAGAAAGAGTGTGTTTTTAAGAGAGATGGGAAGAGGGAGGGTTGAACTCAAGAGGATAGAGAACAAAATCAACAGGCAAGTCACATTTGCCAAGAGAAGAAATGGCTTGCTCAAGAAGGCTTATGAGCTCTCAGTTCTTTGTGATGCTGAGGTTGCCCTCATCATCTTTTCTAACCGTGGCAAGCTCTATGAGTTCAGCAGCACCTCAAGGTACATCAATTAACTCTTATTGCTTATGTCTCTCACATGTTTGATTCTTTGAATGAGAACACAAGTGCAAACATGTTCCCTTTTCTGCACCAATAATCTTCCTGTTAATTTCGACCACTTTTTCTGCAAGATCTGTGCTTCACTGCTGCTTCTCCTCAGCCTAACTACTTCCTCATTCATTCAAACAACTTGTATGATCAAGTCTTCAGCAGCTCACACCCAAAATCAACATCTTTCTTATTTCTTTTTCCTTACTTGTGGGAACTGTAAAGTTCCGATCTTTCCTCTCTGTTCGCTTTCCATAATTTTATATGCAACAAACCAAGTTGTTTTATTAAATTCCTATACTTTAAAGTGTGAAGATCTGAAATTCTATCTTTTAACTTCCTCTTTATGAGGAATGAAGGAGTGTCAAAGGTGGGGAGATTTTCTTTTTGGTCTCTTTTAGATGTTCTTTTGGAAAACTTTGCTGCTTCTATTTCATCTGGGATACACATACCCTCTTGAACTAGGGCAAGCTCATTTCTGGAACAGACGAGTGTAGAAGTCGTTAATTGGTTTCGTAACATAGTGTTCTTGGTCTTTTTTGCTGAATTTTTTTTTTTTTAACTTGGGTGATCATGAATATAAAGTTTGTAAACCATGAACTGGCCCTAATAATAAATACTTGAATTTTTTAATATTTGTGATTAGAGAAGGAGCCTTAACAGTTCAAGCCAGGGTTTACTGTTATGATTTGGTGTCAGAGATGGGATGTTTGATGCGAAAACCTGTTTTACTTTGCATTACAATTTAAGGATTGCGCAGACTCAGAGAGGGAGAGAGACAGAAAAAAGGGTGTCCTTTAGCTTCTAAGGCTGCGAATCTACGTCTATCCTCAAAACCGTTGTGGAATAGCTTGTTTGATCTACAAAAACTAAAAGACAAAAACACTTTTCTCACTATACTTGCAGAGACAATTATGGAGAGCACTTATTTTCCTTTTTTCACAGATTGAAATGAAAGAATGGAAGATCAGAATTTGAGAAAATGAGCAGTAATTAATCTAACAAAAACTCTTTATCTGTCTTCATCCCTTCCGGTTCTCCGTTAATCTATATCTTCTTCCATTCACTTTCTCTTCTCTTCATTCAGTGACATTCTACATCGACCTTTCTTCTTATTGGAATGTGTTTGGTGCTGTTATTGTAGTAAGTTTTGCTTGATTGTTGGAAAACTTTTTCTTTGGCTTCACTAATTTGAATATATATGATGCTGGTGTTGGTGTTCTATCAAGATGCGTCATTGTTTTCAGCTTTTTCATAATGATATTAATATAAATCCTCCAAAGGTTAGTATATAATGGTTATTGTCATTGTTGTATTGTATAACCATTGGATCATTGTGTGTCAGTCAAAAACGTAATCTTTGACGGGTTACCTGCTGGGTATATAATTCAAAAATGGTTCCATTTATGAACTCTTTCTTCTGCATGTGGTCATAATGCGCAGTTAAAAATATTTTTGCTTTAAATCTACTTGGTAAAAGGTTTTTCTTTTTTTTTTCTTTCGTTTGTTTGACCTTAAGGTCATTAACTTAGTTATTACTTTTGTTTTGGTTAATTTAATTTTTCATTGTTGATAGTTTTTTTATATTATTATCAAATTACCACAACGTGAGAATAATATATTTATGATACCAAGTGTTTGATATAAAACTTAATGATGTAAATAGCTTAGGATTGGGTGAAAGTTTTTTTTTTTTTTTAATTCTAGTTAAATAAAGATGAAACAAAACCCATTTTATAATTTAACCACAGGTTGAATAAGTTGGATGTTAACATTTTAGGCATTTTAGATGTTCAAGGTGGAAAAAAAATGAAAATACCTGAAGCATAGAAGTTTGTAATGTGATCAATAATTCAGCTTAACTAAATAAATGTCTGGACACAAAACAAGATAAATAATACAAAAATGTCGGCTAAAATGATTCCCTCTCTCCCTGTCAACATGCCATTAATAATGTTAGAAAAATCCCATAACAGACTCAAAGTATAAAGAATAGGAAATGGATCAAAATTGATGTTTTAACTCCTAAAAGTGACACAATACAATACTTATCTTTTCAAATTCCATATAAATCTAAGCTAAACACCAAAGTTCAAACTTTAGGGTATTATTTTAACACTGATTGCTAAAGTCATAGCCTTAAACATGAAAAGTTATGTAGGAATTAGTACATGGTTTGCTGTAATGGTTTAACATCCACAATCGTGCTTACCATGTTGTGCCCTTCTGTGAAAACCATTGCAATGATGCAATTTTAGGGCACTTAACAGAGCAAAACCAGTTGATATTCTGATGATTAATTCCCAAAACATTGATAATGCCCAATTATGAACATACATTGGAGTTTCTACCCCTTAACAATGTTGCAGAACTTGCATAGACACGTACAAGCATGCGTTTTTCTTTTTCTAGGGTTTTGGGTGTACACTTTTCTCACTAAAAATTGCAGTTTTAAACCTGATCGCTTAGAAATTTTCTGTTCAAAATTTTTCATCTTTTACAACTGAATGATCCCATATTTTTTATTGGGTAAATTTTTTGTAACACAGTATGATGAAAACACTCGAGAAGTACCAGAAGTACAGTTACAGTGCACTGGAGACCACCCGACCTATTAACGACATTCAGGTAAATCTTCTCGTGTTTAAGAAATAATGTTTCTGCTTTAAACTAAGGTTCCGTGGACTTCATGAACTCTCTCCATATAAATATATCTGTTTTCTTTCTTACTATATAACCTCCAATGACCTATGCATTCTATTTGTGATATATGAAATAATCTTTTTGATGAAAAACACAATTCAAAGTTTGAGCACTGGTGATTCGAGTTTGTCTTGTAACTTCTGCAGGTTGAACTTTTTTCTTGCTGTTAACTTGTTGCCTTACTTTGGATGAATTTGGGGTGTTATTCCTTCTACCTAATTTTGTTAACAAAAAGAAAATAACTTTCATGATAGATATATGAAGTATCTAACAACAAATATGCCATTTGACAGAACTACCAGGAATATTTGAGATTAAAAGCAAGGGTAGAAGTCTTGCAACGTTCACAAAGGTAATTAACATGAGAAATTAATGCACCTTGTTGCTACCTGTGTTTTTAGTCTTAAAGCTCATATGAATATTTTGGTGTCATTGATTCTAAATGATGCAGGAACCTACTTGGGGAAGATCTTGCCCAAATGAATACAACTGATCTTGAGCAGCTAGAGAATCAACTAGAGGTAGCACTGAAGAATATTAGGTCAACAAAGGTAATAACATATTGACCTATAACTATCATTATGAACTTGTTTAACTTCTTAACTCTTAGCAAATGCTTTCACTTCTTTTATGTTTTACCTTAAGATTTCATGGATATTGTAACATATATTTGACAATTTTTTCAGACTCAATTCATGCTTGACCAGCTTGCTGATCTTCACCACCGGGTATGCATGTGTTTTTTCATCCTTAGTAGTTTCTGACACTGTCTTATTCCTTGGTGTAACCTTGCCTTTCACAAACTCAATGCAGGAAACATTGCTTGTTGAAACTAATAATGTGTTAAGGAGTAAGGTAACAGCTATTTCCAAAAGGTTAAACTTAAATTAGTGTTATTGGTTTAAAAGGATTTGTATTGGAATTGAAACAGTTGGAAGAAAGTAATAACTCACAAATCCCAGTGAGTCTGGGTTTGGAAGCTGGAGGGTCTAACATGAATTACACAAACTTTCCTCCTCAATCAGAGGGATTCTTCCATGCAGTGGGAGTGAATCCCAGCTTGCAAATTGGGTAAAGTCATTCAACATGAAAAACTCTGAAACACATTTTGGTATATACATATGTATTTAGTTTAAAGTGTGTGTTTGTTGATTACAGATTCAACCAGATTGGTGGTGATGATGCAAACGTTGGAGCTTCGTCCTTGAGTATGCAAGGATTCGCTGCTGGGTGGATGCTTTGATGACATTGAATTTACGTATAACAAGAAAACGCGTCATGGATGTGTAGAACGCCCTCATAGTTATATTATATATATATGTTCTCATATCGTTTTTTTATGCATTATTTTTCAATGTTTAAATGAATAAAAAAGGTTGCGAGTAGTATTGTCATAAACATTTTATGAACCTGAAAAGCTGTATATTGGCATTAAAGTTTAAACTTTAAGTTTTTATTATAATTAGCTTCAGATCTATGATTGCCTTTTCATACTATTTAAGATAAATTAAATTTTAAGCTTAAAAAAAGAACATTGATAAAATTTATTTTAAGACTTCTGATATATATGAACTGATGTCTAATGAAAATTTTTAGGAGAGTATTTTACTATTAAGTTTGACACTTAATGTAATTTAAAAAAAATAGTTAAATATGTTTTTGGTCCTTAATTTGTTGTGAAATTTATAATTAGTCTTTATATGAAATTTTAAATATGTGTGAATTTAATCATTTAAATCAAATTTTGTTATATTTATTTGAAGTTTCAAACATTTTTTTTAGTTAATATTAAAGCGAGAATGTATCAAATGGGTATTTAAATCATCAAATAAATTTAATAAAAATTTGTTAAAAGAACTAAATTCACATATTTTTTATTTTAAATTTAAAAATTAAATTAAATTAAAATTTAAAAAAAAAGACTAACTTCAATTTTCACTAAAATACAAAAAAGAAAATCATATTTAACTGTTTTAATAATCCAAAATAGGAAAAAGCCAATAATAAAAAGTAACAACATAACTAGATGGATAATGGCCCAATAAATATGGAGAATGAAAATATTCCCCATCTTTGTAGTTGGACTGACCTTTTAATTCAGCCCAATAAACTCATATTTACAAGAGTTACCGTAAACAAGCTACTACTGGCACCCTCTCTTTGCTATTACCACTTCAAAACGTAACATAGTTACTCTTTTGTAAGTTGTTGTGATATTTTGAGTTTGTTACCCTAAATTTATATTCTAACTCCATTTCAACATTTATTATGTTGGAAATGGACTACTATTACTTTATTGTTGTTTTTCATTTGAACATTTTCTAAATGAGAAGACATCGAAGTCATGTCCACATAAGTATGAACCCTTCTTTTTGTTGATCCTTAAGTTAAATGTCTAAGTCACTAAAACTGAATTCCAAACCATTCATGTCTTTGCTGCTTCGTTTCCAAACCTTCTTTTTAGTGTCTTTCAATAATTATAGAAATATGAGTTGCATGCTTGAGGCGAAGTATTCTAAATTTAATTTTACATCATATTGTAAAGTTTTTTTTATTTAGAAGTAAATTTTAAGAAAAGATTTTGTAATAAATTTTGTTATGGAGTTCTAAACCCAATGCAAATAGTACATTTTAAAACTGAAATTCATGTAATATATCGGTGTTAATGGAAAATTTATAAAAGGGTTAAATATGTTTTTGTCCCTCAAGTTTTAGTGAACTTTAAAATTAGTTCTTTTTTGAAATTTTATACTAATTTAGTCTTTCATCTTTATAAATGCGTGAATTTAGTTATTCTTATCAAATTTTGTTAAGTTTATTTGACATGTTAAACATATTTTATGATAATATTTGAGTTAACATTGAAGGGAAGATGTGTCAAAATAAATAATTCAAATACTATCATGAAATGCGTTTGAAACGTCAAATAAACTTAACAAAGTTTGATTTAAATGACTAAAGTCACGCATTTTTAAAGATGAAAGACTAAATTGGTCAAAAAATTTAAAGATAAACTAAATCCAAATTTTACTGAAACGAGACCAAAAACATATTTAACCCTTTATAAAATTAACACTTTCCTGTGCTTGCATAACATTATTTTTAAATAAATCATAATCCTTACGGCAAAATGTACTATTTTTATTATGTATTTTTTTTTCAATTTTAAGAATTTTTGAAACTCCGATGAAAAACTAAATCACTATTTATATTTGATTTATTATTTTATTGAATGCAGTTTTTATTTTCTTGGTTTCTCCGATTAACACTAGACACAATAAGATTCATTAATTGATATCAAATTTATTTTGCATCAATTAAATCGCTTAGAAGAATTGTAAAGGTAAACATATATTTTTTCATTTTTATTATTCACAATAATAAAACACCAATTTATTGTTTAAGATTATAACGATCAATTAAATTGGACTCTGAAATAAAAGAAAATGAGAAAATAATTCATGACTTTATGAATAATCTTAATTTAATCCATTTGTTATTAATTAAAAGGGCCTAATTGAACCTATAAGTGTACACATTAATGACGAGTCGATGGATTTGGAATCTAATAACTTGGATGAGATTAGGACGGGTGAAAACGAGTTTTATTAATTCATATTCATCATAAAAAAATAAATTTCATGCTCCTCCTCATATTCATATCCAACATATATAAAACGTTTTTTATTATATCCATATATTCGTGCCCTCGTATTTTTTTTTCACTCTTTCGTCATTAACTAATTGACTCTTATGAAAAAAATAAGAACAGAAAAATAATATTATAAAATATTAAATATCAAAATAATATATTTTCGTTTCTTCAATATTAAATATTTTAAAAATTATATAATTATCTCTACTTCAAATTAGAATACAAAATACAAGTTTATGAAATTCAAAATATTTATTAATTTTACAAACATTAATTAAACAAAATTAAAAAAATTAAAAAAATTAAAAATTATGAAAAGAAAACAATTGTTGAAATTTATTATTTTTTTAAATTATAATACCACTTGGACAAAAGGACACAAAATAAATATTAGACTAATAATGATTGATATTTAGTATAAATCCTTCATCATTGTAAATGAAATGTCTTTAGATAATTATGGTGATAAAATTATACTCATGATAATGAGTTAGAAAATAAAAATAAGTATGTTAAAAACCAAAAACAATATTTCACATGATAAAAATAAACAATAAATAAAAAACTTAAAAAAAAATAAAAATGTCAAATGGGTATCTTATAGACAATTTGATACACCGTTGAATAAAATTACATAAAAAATAAATATATAATTAAGGGTATAATCAAATAAAAAATAACTTGAATATATATATATATATATATATATATATATATCAAACTATTTGAAATGTTGAGAGATAATAATTATTTCTAATAAAATATTTTCAAATGAAGCTAAAGTTAAGAATGAAAGAGAATAAAGAACATGTTTTATATATTACTTAGAAAAGGAAATGATTTATGCAATTGAACACTTGCAATTGAGAGTTAAACTTCTCACTGAGATATAAAATTATTTGAGATTATATCATTTGAACATACCCACACTAAAGTTGTGATAAGAGAAAGATTACTCTGTAGATGTTAGAAAAGGAAATGATTTATGCAATTGAATACTTGCAATTGAGAGTTAAACTTATCATGTGAGATATAAATTATTTGATATTATATTTGAACATACCCGCACTAAAATTGTGATAAGAGGAAAATTACTCTGTAGATGTGAGTAGATTTCATGGATATAAAAACAAACCAAACAATTAGAAAAGAGAGATAAAAATGTGTAGCCAAAAGAAAAATAACAATTATAAAACTAAAGATTTCATGAGAACAATATATATATATATATGTTACATGATAAACTCTTACTATTTTAATAATTTAAAGAGAGATAAGAATCAGGACATTGACAAGTCTCAAGACAGGTATCAAGATGGGATGAATTATACGTTCATCCGCATCCTCATATCCAATTAAAAAGATGAGTTATTTATATATTTGTATTCAATGAATGTGAGAATTCCTTGTCCAAATGAGGTAATGTTTGAACAATACATGCTGGACTAATCTATTTGTTATCCTTATCTAGAAGATGATGGATTTATATATATTTTTCACATATTGGTTATGGTTATAGTTATTGAAAATTTGTGGTTTCATATGATTTTATGACATTAGTCTTACACTTGGACTATTCCCAACAAAAGACTAACACAATGAGACGCTACAAGAAAATTTCCTTTAGTGATTAATTTTAGTGATAAAAAAAAATAGTCATTACAGTAACCAATTTAGATATTAATTTATAATCTAATAATTATTGATAATTGAAATAGTTTCTAGATTAAGAATGAAGAAATGACACGTAGTGTAATAATAACATGTGGCATTGGCATTACCACATCACACTATCATTATCATGTGTTACAACATTAATTTAACAAGTGACAAATTTTTTATTTAAAATAAAATAAAATAAATGAATAAAAATTTAAAATTATTTAAAAAAAACTCACCGACCCATGCCTCTCTAATATTATTAGTACAATACTAACATAAATGATCATATTGCATCAAATTTTTTTAAAAAAAATCAAATTTAGAAAAAGGATCAAATTTATATTTCTTAAAAAATGAAAACCAAATTCATAATCTAACCCAAAACAAATTTGGATAGAAAGAAATATAATTATGATAAAATAAAGTAAATGATTTAGTTAAAATCACATTCAAACAGAAAAGTTAAATAGTTTTGGACAGAGAAGAGTATCACAGCACTGTTATATAATAACAGAAAAGAAAGATTGTATATATGAGGTGTGAGTGGTGGCAGCGCTTAGAAGAAAGGGTGGGACCAGACTACAGGGACAGGACAGTGGTCTGACCAATAGTAAGTAGACAACGTATTTGGAAAAACCACTCAGGTTTTGGAAAACCACGTTGTAGATCCGATGAGCGGTTTGGGTTTCTGGTGTTTCCCCAATAGTTTATCGATTTACAATGGACTAAAATAGTAAATACCAAATACCCACCAAAAGATATTTGCGTTTTCCAATAAAGAATGGAGAAGTTGCGGTATTTATTTGTATGTACTTCCTCTTTCCTCTGCTTCGCTTCTCCCTCTCACGTTCTTCCTCCTCCCATTGAAATCGGTAGCAGTGAGGTAATTGAGGAGAGAAGGTTCAATGGGAAGGGGAAGAGTGGAGTTGAAGAGGATCGAAAACAAGATCAACAGACAAGTCACCTTCTCAAAGAGACGCTCTGGTTTGATCAAGAAAGCCCGCGAGATCTCTGTGCTTTGCGATGCTGATGTGGCTCTCATAGTCTTCTCTACTAAAGGCAAACTTTTGGAATACTCCAACCAACCTTCGTACGTTACTTACTACACTCTCTTCTCTCTCTCTTTCTCTTTCTTTATATATGCATGTGTCTGTCTCTTCAATTCATGTCTATTTCTTCTCTACCAATGCACTCCTGTTCATCCTCTGTTTATATGTCTTTTCTTCTGCTTCTGTTGATTCTTTTCTTTTTCAAGATTATTAGCGTTAGATTTCTTGTTCAGTTAGACTTGATTTTTGAGAGTAAGAAAAGAAACCCAACTTCTGCACCTCGATCGAGTGCGCGCGAGGTGTTTGGGCAAATGAATTGTTAGGAATAGAAAGTTCTTCTTCGTCATTATATGTCTGTGCTTTCTACTGATTTTAATATCGCACCTACTATGGAGATTGGTTTGGTTGTGATGATTTTCCATTCACTAATTACAAATTCAACCTGACATTATTTTAGGTTTTAAGGCTTATTTTTATTCTTATTCATAATGGAATAACCTAGTTACTATCATTAATTTCTCCCCCTTTTACGAAAAGTAAATAGTAATGTAATCGTTTTTTCTATAATATTAAATTAAGAGAGTTATACATACTAATTTTATTTAACTGATTCTTAAAACCTAAAATAAAACCTTGACCAATCTTATACATTTGTCTAGTCCTGGTTGATATATATATATATATATATATTTTTTTTTTTTTGCTTTTGAGTGTTAGTTTTTGAGTGCGTGTGTTTTGTTGGTAAAGTCCTCAACATGTTTTTGAAAGAAGAATTGAGTTCGCAATAATTGAACTCTAACAACTTGTTTAAATTTAAAAAATACTTAAATAATCAGAGACAGGTAATAATTTTGTTATCTACCCTAGAGAAGTTGAATGTGACCAAACATATAGTAGTAAAATATATGTATATGATTTGCTATTTGGAGGCCAATATCATATCTATTCATACATGTATGAGGTTGGTGCCTTTAAAATGAAGTGTCTAAATCTCTCAATCTATAAAATAGTGATTTTACACATTAGGATTTCAGTTTAAATTTAACATAGCTAATATCTCCACAAGTTAATATGCCTAACATATTTCAAACTAATTTTGTAGACTTAAATTTAACATATCTAAATAATCATTTATTTAATATCTTCTGCAGTTTAAGAGTACTCACAACACTTGAGTGGATGAACAGTACAAGTATCAAATAAAATAAATTACAAATAGGAAAATGTTATAATACAATGGCTAAAAAGTATGCAATGACTAGATGTGTCCAAAGCTTAACCACATAATGAAGGTAGAAACAGGTTTTTTTTTTTTTTTTTTTTTTTTTTTTTTTTTTTTTTTTTTTTTATATTTATAATTTTTTATATTATAAAAAATTTTTTATTTATTTTAAAA
>Ga0214542_1010520_pt1 | contig 13444 bp, 3 predicted proteins | sample CNSS1metaG_FD_160096 | JGI IMG/M metagenome (GOLD analysis project Ga0214542, IMG submission 160096) | Root nodule microbial communities from cowpea collected in UCLA plant growth center, Los Angeles, California, USA - CNSS1 | ecosystem: Host-associated > Plants > Roots > Nodule | place: USA...
TTTTATATATATATATATATATATATATATATATATATATATATATCGATGATTTGTATTAGTGTCTTATATTTAAAATAAACCAATATTGATAACTGAAAGTTAATTAGATGAGTAACCAATATAACTGAAAACACAGCAAAAACTATAGGGGTAATACTCTGCCTCGTTTGGTTAAAAGCATAAGATATAGAGCAGAATTATTTTTTTTTCTGACATAACAAGGTTTGGTTTTTTTATTTTCCCATGTAGCACACTCTTCTTCCTAGTTTTATAAAATAATGAGTAGAAAAATAAATAATATATATATATATATATATATTTATATATATTTATCAACACTAAAAAATATATTAATAAGAGCAATAAGGTAGTCTCAACCCAAATACAAAAAAATAAATAAGGAAGAAAAAGGAAAAGAAAAAAAATCAACAAGGACAAATCTAAACCATAGATCTTTCCCTTCCATAATTGTTGTTTACCAAATTACAAGAAAAAAGTATAATAAAAAAGGAGACTAGATTATGAACTTGATCTACCACTCTTAATGCCAGTATAGATCCTGCAAAAAATCATAAGCATAAAACCACACACTACTATAGATTCCAAAATCAGAAGAAAAAAACAAATCATGTCAATATAATTATTCTCGGCCATGCAAAAATCAAATAAGACTTAAGCAACACACCACCAAACACATATAGAATTTCATTCTGAACCTATTGTAATAGGTGATGATAACATAATATTATTAAGTTAATATACAAAATAAAATCATATTTATTAAAAATAAAGTGAAATATATAAGAAAAAATGAGAGAATAATTGTTGATAAATAGAGAAAAAAAATTGTAAAAATAACGGTCAATTTTAAAAAATTTAGTAAATATTATATTTTAAAGGGTAAAATTGATATTTTGAAATGTGGACACATCGGAGAGAATCCTCTTATAAGAAAAGATGAGAAAATATTAAATAAAATCATATTTATTGAAAATAAAGTGAAATATATAAGAAAAGATGAGAGAATAATTGTTGATAAATAGAGAAAAAAATTTGTAAAAATAACAGTCAATTTTAAAAAATTTAATAAATAATTATATTTGAAAGAATAAAATTGATATTTTGAAATGTGGACACAAAAGAGATAATCCTCTTTATATATTTATATATTATTATAGATACATTAATATATTGACTTATTTGACATAGACAACTTTGTGATTAACGACCAAGAGAACTATTCAAATTCTTAGATGATAGACTTGTTTTTAAGTGGAAAAATCACAAAATATGAAAATGGTGTGTAGTTCCAATGCCAAATTCCAAATTCTTTTATATACCATACAACTACACATTCAACCTTCTCAAGTCTTACTTCCAAAGACCTACAATGAATAAACCATAACTCATTATGTATAATAACAAATCGTAAAATCTTAGAACTGATTATTTGTAAATCTCAATTTCATATTAATATAATAATTGAATTGTATATTACCTTGACAACGTCATTGAAAATATACTTTCTCTCCTAAACCCAACTCCATTGTCCTCTTCCACAAACTCAATCACTATCTCGTGTTTACTAGCAATATTTTATTTCAAAACCTGGACCAGGGTCAGCCTTTTATGGAGGTGAGGGTCCAGTAGTCACGATAAAACATCCCATACTCACCATCACTACTTATATACATAATTATATATTAAAATTTGTTATTTGTAAGTCAGTTTTATAATTTTTTTAAAAAAATATCTCTATCTAAATAAATTTAATTAATTATTTTATTTTTCGTTCTTTTTAAATTAAAAGTTTATATATAAGTAATCTTAATTTATAATTTATAAATTAGTTTCTAAAGTTTTCTCCCTATTATTTCTTTATCGAATTGGATCTGCATTTACAAAACCGTATTTGGCCATTTCTGTTTTTAATACAAACACTGTCAGGATCTTGGTGTGGTGCCAGTGGACCAAAACCTGGACCAGGGTCAGCCTTTCATGGAGGTTAGAGGTGAGGGTCCAGTAGTCACGATAAAACTTCCAGCACTCACCATCACACAAGTTATATACATAATTATATATTAAAATTTTATATTTGTAGGTTAGTTTTATAATTTTTTAAGAAAAATATCTCCCTAGAGAAATTTAATTTATTATTTTATTTTACGTTCTTTTTCAATAAAATATATATATATATATATATATATATATATATATATATATATATATATATATATATGTTAATATATATTAATCGATGATTTGTATTAGTGTCTTATATTTAAAATAAACCAATATTGATAATTGAAAGTTAATTAGATGAGTAACCAATATAACTGAAAACATAGCAAAAACTATAGGGGTAATACTCTGCCTCGTTTGGTTAAAAGCATAAGATATAGAGCAGAATGAGATTTTTTTTTTCTGAGATAACGGTTTGGTTTTTTATTTTCCCATGTAGCACAACCTTCTCCATAGTTTTATAAAATAATATGAATAGAAAAATAAATAATAAATATATATAGTAAGCTTTTTCTAAATGTATTTTCATTTAGGAAATTAGTTGTCTTAATGAGTTAAAAAAATAAAATTAATTTATAAAGATAAATGTATAATATAAAGATTTGAACAATTTTATTTAAAAAATTGAGGTTATAATAATCGGAAAAGTAAAAAGATTTTAATATATAGAGATTTGAACGCTTCATTCCTAACCTATCACAATTTGTTTTACATAATAAATTCAACCACTCTCTTTACTTTCTATACATCAACTTATTTGACATAAACAACTTAGTCATTAACAATGAAGAGAACTATTCAAATTCTTACATGAAGACTTGTTTCAGATGCTGAATTCACAGAATGTGAAGATGGTGTACAATTTCAATGTTAAAATCTAAAGTTTTTTTTGCATACCATAGAACTACACATTCAACCTTTTCAAGAAAAAAGTGTGCACAACTCTACAATATCCAACCAGCATATTTATTAACAAGTTCTATTTCCAAAGACCTACAAATCAATAAATCAGGAGTCATTTCATATGATGGTCTCAAATAGTAACAAATTATGAGGTCCTAGAAATGATTATTTGTAAATCTCAATTCCGTATTAACACAATGATTGAATTTTATGTTACCTTCACAAGGTCACTGAAAAAATACTTTCTCTTCTAAACCCAACTCCATCATCCTCTTCCACAAAATCAAACCCTATCCCATTTTTACTAGTAATACTTTATTTTGAAGGACCTCAAGTTGCTTTTTGAATTTTATTTTTAATATAGTAGTTTCAAATACATTCTCCCCATCACCTTAAGCAGCCCCAAACATGATTTTATTGTTGGAGATCACACATCGAATAGAGATAAGACGATTTCATATTATATAAGTAGCTGCAAACCAAACCTTACAAGCCGATTTTGTGAAATTGAGTTAGGCTTAAAGTCCTCTTCTTATTGTTTGTTGGGCCTATTATCCAACGCTTGATATGAATGTCTTGCCATGAAGGCAGGTGTATTATAGATCTCACATCGACTAGAGATAAAACGATTTTATAGTATTTTGTTAAACTTAAAGTTCATTTCTATACTTATATCAAAATCACGAGCTAGAACTTATTCCAACAAAATTTATTATTTGTTAAGTTCATTATTGTTCAATTCGTTATCGGACGCACCCATTATTGTTCTAGAACCATTCAATGAATCTCTAATAGGATCTAGCTGATCTTACAAAGTTTTGAAATTCAATTACCATACTAGAATTAGAATGCTCTCATTTTATTATGGGAATCATAGTCTCATTTTTCTTTCATTATTATCTTTTACTTTTGAAAGGATCTACAAAAATTTGTTAGTTTGATACAACGTGTCCACAAAAACTTTCTTCTTTAATTCAAGATCAAAAGTACATGATGGTATCATCTATATCGATTATTAGATACAGGAAAGAAAAAATCAATTTGCATACCCCTCCGGCAACGAAAATTCTTCTTCTTGACCAAGGGTTCTCGTGTTCCTCTATGTGAAACACTTCATTAGATAAAGGTTATCATACTCCTTAGATAAAAGGTGTTTCTTACCAAAATAGTAAAGTTGGTGGCATGCGCAACACATGTCTGCTACTGTTGCCATTGCCAAAATAATAATAATAATATTATTATAAAACATGCACTAAAATGTTCACTTATTTTATTCGTCTTAGACCGTTTTTTTATTTTATTTCAGAGTCTCTTTGATCACAAAATTGTAAAATAAGTTCAGTAATTTTTTTTTAAATTAGGTCAAGTCGTTATGGGGAGGACGATATTAAGGATGAAGTCGTCCACCACCCGACTAGTTTCGTTTTTCTTTTTTAAAATAATGTCGTCGTTGGAGAGGACGACTTATGTTAAATTGAAAAGTGAAGTCGTCCTCTAACATGATGACTTCACTTTTCACTTATTTGTTTTTTTTTTTCAAAATTTTCAATTTTCATTACTTTTAATTTTTTTTCAAAATTTCCACTTTTCATTATTTTTCCTTTTTTTTTCAAATATTTCAAATTTCGTTATTTTTCCTATTTTTTTTATAGATATATCGGTTTTCATTATATTTCCTTTTTTTCAAATTTTTTTAATTTTTCAAAATTCATTAATTACGAAAAAAAAAAAACTGAAAAGTGAAGTAAGAGTACGACTTGACTTTTTCCACCCACACCGCACAAAACATTCTGACGACATTAGGTTTTAAAAGAGAAAAAAAAAGAAACTGATTGGATGAAAGACGACTTCACCTGCAATGTTGTCCCCACCTTGACGACTTAACCCATTTATACAAATTTCACTTCAAATAAACCCCAAAATAACAAAAAAAAAAAAAAAAAAAAAAAAAAAAGCCTCTTAAACCACACTGGTTGATGCTATAAAAACTACTCCAAGGTGAGTAAAATGACCACACACACTACTGTCGTAAACAACTTCCATGGCTTCGACAGATAGAAAATATGCAAATGTAGAAGACGAGCCAGTTTTCTCGCTTCGCAGAGAGAGGGGTTTGGCACCCACTTATCTCTGCCTATTTCAAGAATTCTGGTGCCCAGATCTGGTTATAGAAGGTGTAAAAAGTTTTCAAAAGTGCTTTGAAGCAAAAGATAGTGATGTTGTTGTTGCCAGCTTTCCAAAAACAGGTACTACTTGGTTGATAGCCCTTACTTTTGCCATTGTCAACCGCAAACACTTCTCTGCAGAGAACCATCCATTACTTACTTCCAATCCTCATACACTTGTGTCTTCCCTTGAGTTTAAGATCTTCTGTGATGAAATCCATGACCCACTTCTGCACCTATCCAACATGCTTGAGCCAAGACTTTTTAGTACTCACACTCCTTTCACTGCATTACCTAAATCACTCATTCAGTCTAATGCTAAGATAATATACATTTGTAGGAACCCATTTGACACTTTTCTTTCCTCATGGATTTACTTTAACAAATTGATGTTAAAACCTTTACCAGCATTAGAATTAGAGGAAGCTTTTGAAAGGTTTTGCGATGGAAGAGTTATCTTTGGTCCTTGGTGGAGTCATATGTTAGGGTATTGGAAGGAGAGCTTGGCTAGACCAAACAAAGTTCTGTTCTTAAAGTACGAGGATCTTAAGGAGAATGTCAATTTTCACGTGAAAAGCATTGCAGAGTTTCTGGGATGTCCTTTCACTGCGGAGGAAGAAAGTGATGGAGACATTGAAAGTATAATGAAGCTATGTAGCTTTGAGAAAATGAAAGATTTGGAGGTAAACGTTTCAGGAAAGTTAGACAAATTCATTGACAATAAGTTATTCTTTCGGAAGGGTGAAATAGGTGATTGGGTAAATTACTTTTCTCCATCTATGATAACAAAATTATCCAAAGTTATTGAAGAAAAGTTGAGTGGATCAGGTCTTTCGTTTAAAATGTATGCTTAAAACTTCAAGAGCCAAACACATGTAGCTGTGTCTTTGGCTCAAATGTTGTCGTCACTTTTTCTTTTGCTGAATAAAGAGTCGTCATAAACTGTAACCATCCAATCTGAGTTGAATGGAAAATGCATCTTAATGTTTCAAGACAGTTTTTTCCTTTGGTTCTTCATAGATTTACTTCTTTTTTTTCTTCGTCAGGAAATCTTTTACCAATGCCAGTATATACTCAATCTATTGGCCTGAGTCCGAAACTTGTTTAGAATCCATTAATCGGAAAATACAATAGAGAGTAAAATAGGAATATAAGAAATGAAAAATAATTTTCTCCTTTTCTGATTCGTTACTTATATCTTGTGTTAATAATCTATTTTTCGGACTATGCCGGTTAAATTACTATTTTATCTGTCATGTGTAATTACTCTGGAAATCTTAAAGTAAAATCATTGTTTCATTTATTCATTGGATTATCAATTAAATATTTTGCAACATTGTTCGTTATCACAATCAAATTACCAAGAAAAAATCGATGCAAAATAATTCTTAGTATCAAATTTGTGTCGCAGGTACATGCCACTCTAAGATCATAAAAGCTAATTTGTTAGGTTTTGTTCTCATGTGATGAAAGATTGTAGAAGCAGAATGGAGAGCGATAAATAGGAGGAGAAAATGATGTTCTTTTTCGGGGAAAGGCAACGAGGGAAAAACGAATGTTAGCAGGATTAGTTGATAAATGAATCTTTCTTTTCTGAAGAGATTTAAGAGATAAAAGTGACAAATTACCACAATGTCTTTATGAAAAAATCACGTAGTTGCTCGTAGCCATGGACGTTTTGTAATGTGCCACCAGCCCTCGACTTCAACTTCGTTTGATGTTTCATTCATTATACTTTCATTCTATGTGCCTTCACTTATGATTTTACATTTTTCATACTTTCCATACAATTCCATGCATGATATATGAAGAATATTGAAGAAATAGTTGTATCCGATTTCATTTTGTGTATCCGGTTACAAATGGTTGTATCCAGATACATGTTATTTGTATTCGATTACACACCACATGTGTATTCCATATTTGATTTGTTACTGTGTTAAGCTATGGCAGGTTTTGTCAATAGTTGTGAAGGAGATCACACTCTATTCTTCTCATATAATGGTGTGGTTGGAAATATTTTTTTTTAAAATTAAAATATTAAATTTTCTAAATGAAATATTTTTTAATATTATTTTTTTCAATTCATAAATATTTATAATATTTTTATTTATGATAATAATATATGAAAAACTAATTATAACTTATCTAAATATCATTTAATTATACTTTTTTAACACCAAGGACAAATAGGTCATTATACATTTTCATCTATTAAATTAAATTAGGTTAAATATGTTTTTGGTCCCTCAAGTTTTAGCGAAATTTGAAATTAGTCCTTCATTAAAACTTTTGACCAATTTAGTCCTTCATCTTTAAAAATGCGTGAATTTAGTTCTTTTAACCAAATTTTGTTAAGTTTATCTGACGTTTCAAGCACATTTCATGATAGTATTTGACTTATTTACACTGTTTGACACATTTTTGCTTCAATGTTAACTTAAATATTATCATAAAATGTGTTTAAAATGTCAAATAAACTTAATAAAATTTGGTAAGAAGGACTAAATCCACGCATTTTTTCTTTTAGTCACATCAGTCCAATCCTTCACAAATTTTCACAAAAATTACTCTTAAATACACTCCACTATCACTCTCAAATCTATAAAAAAAAAAACATAAATATCACCTTCTAATCAACCCAAATCAATCCTCTCCTTCTCTCTCAATTCATCATCCCATAAGAACACACCTTTATGCTATGTTCACTTGGGGGAGAGTAATTGAGAGAGAGTGAGTGGATGGGTTTGAGTTGATTTAAAAGTGAATTTTGTGTTATTTTTTTTAAGGGATTTAGAAGTGATGGTGAGTAAATTTAGAAGTAATTTTTGTGAAAATTTATAAAAGAGTTGATTGATGTGATAGATTAAAAAATGTTTTAATAGAAGTAATAATGAAATTACCATTTTACCCTTAATTTAATAAGTATTTTAAATTGATCTTTGTGTGACTAAATTTATTTTCATAATTTTTTTAAACACAACAAATGAAAATAAATAAATAAAATAATAAAAAGAAAAACAATATATATATATATAGATATTATTTTTTTCTTTTTTTCATATTAATGTGTAATCAATGTTATTATGCATCGTCAAATATATTTTTTATTTCATTTATAATTTGCAAAAACATCAAACAATATTGTAAATTCACTTTGTTTGAAGTGCAATAACGTTATAAATACTAATTAAATTGGTCTAAAAAATTTGACGTCATGAAATATAAATAAAGTTCCTGAAATAAACAACATTACTCATTAACAGCTTTATCCATTAATTAGTCGAATTATTAGGACAGTCATCATGGTAAGACATGTCCATAATTTTCAAGATCATTATAAAAAGAATAAGGTTGACATTTAATATCTCATTACAGCCATATAATTTTGGGGCTTGTGGAAAGAGCTGAAGTGTCGAATGGCACACGACACAATACTCACCGTTTTTGAAATAAACCCAAACACGTTTTATTTCAGAGATCTCTGATTTAGTCTGGATAGCATAATTAAATACAATAAATGGCCAAAGAAATCGTTTGGACGTTTTATTTCTGAATAACCTGAATGAAGAGCATCACAAAGCAACAATCTTACCAATACCTAGATCTTCACGACATTCGCCATCCATTGTTAGCAAACGAAGCAGCCACGGAACCAAACAAGATCGGATTTGTATAATGTGGATTTGAATCTCAAAACAGCATATCCGATCGATGCCAAGGGGATCGAGTCTCAACATCCCGTATCCGATCCAGTCAAAAATGGGATCGAATCCAACACTCTGGATCAGATCCAGTCAAAAATGGGATCGAATCCAACACCCCGTATCCGATCCAGCTATAAATGTGATCGAATCCCTCACAAATGGCCATTGTCCGGATTGGATCTGTCATTCCTTTATGCATCTTTTCCATGTTCAGCTGGGATTCTCACTTGAACTGTGTTAAGTACCATGCCAATGCCACAAAGTGAGGGAGAGGAGAGGGTAAACTTGTAATAATCAATTCAATCTTAGCAAATCATCGCATAATGGGTGAGATTGCTAATTCAATGGATCCCTATAATTATGGTTATACCATCCGTACAAAAACTCATAAACAAACATCAAACTAACTCTAATTTCCATCCTCACAAATGCAGTATCCTTAAAGTGAACACAACATTAATGTTGACCTTTTGGGATTGACTCTAAATAGTGTTGATTAAGTCAACACTAAATCGTCACTTTTTTTTTATCAGTAACAAAAATTTAAATAAATATAATATGATATTTGGGATGTTCTAACTTTTTTACAGAATTATAAAGAAATACATAATTGGGAAATATTATGTAACTCCAAATAGTTCAGAAGAGTAAAAACATTAATGAATAGTAGATTGCATCGACATATGAGTACTAAATTTTAAAACCACCATGCAAATGTTCAATTACAATTTAGTAAACCATCACACATATATATTTGAAGAGCTAATCATTCAAAAAAATAATCTTTCAACCTTCATATTCTCTACAAATTTACTCCAACTTTTAGTTCTATAGGATATTTTAGAACACTCAAAGCTTGTTACAAAGAACCTTTGTAAATGTTTCATTTAAACTTTCCAACCCCGTTTGGCTTGATGTTAATCTTAATCTTTTTGACTTTTACTCCTTTCTCATAAGTTACACATGCAAGTTAGTTCTCAATGTATCCTTGCACAACAACTTTGTCTTTATAGGAATAAGAAGTTTATTTTTTGCATCTCTACTTTTAACATTCCACATAACTCTTTACTACATATTTTTATTATTCCCACCTTTGGGTTTGTGTTGACTCATCTACTGCTGAGAGGATCACCCAATTCCTCTCTTCACTAACACTTAAATTACTTTTTTACTACACTAACTCCTCCCTAATATTTAAATTATTTTTTTATTAATGTAATTTATCGTCAACCATGTTGCGTTAAACTTTATACTAACTTTATACTCTTTCCCATCTATGAAAAATTTTCCACATGTCATATTCACCGAAGGTGTTGGGCAAATGAGAGAAGAAGAATGATGTATGGGCCATTTAACGTTCACGTTTCTCGTCTTCAACCTCAGTTGGTTCCAAAGATGAATTCGTAGGTTGACGTGATTTTTTGAGAGCACGGAATTGGGAGAATAATAACCATAGTTATAGAGCAACCAAACGACAGGTGGGATAGTGAAAAAGTTTGGGAGTTAATCACTCAAGTGTAATCTGCTAACTGATTTTCTTTTTTCTTCCGCATCTGGAGTGATTTATTTTTGATAATAAAACTACTATTCAGATGGCTCTAACCCTTCTCATCATGAGCACACTAAACACATAGAAATTGATCTATATTTTACTCGGAAGCATGTGGAAAAAGGCATCATTCGAGTGATTCATGTGCACAAACACCGCTGGTTGACTGACATATTTACTAAAACCTTAGCTAGATCCAGCTTTTTTTCCATTCTTTTCTACATGAGCATTGAAAATATTTTTATCCCATTCTATGCAAGATTTATACGGGTATTAAGAGTAGTAGATCAAGTTCATGTTCTAGTTTTATTATACTTATTTTTTTGTAATTTAGTAGACAACAATTATGGAAGAGAAAGATGTATGATTTAGATTTGTTCTTATTGTTTTTTTTTCTTTTTCTTCCTACTTTGATTTTTGTATTTGGGTTGGCACAACCCTATTGTCCCTATTAATATATTTGTTATTGTTGATAAAAAAAATCGTGAAGGGTTATTGGTCCTTAGTTAGCTTTTAATTTCTTTTTATATATTTGTACAAAGAGATCTTTAGTTGAATAATACTTAGTGGATTTTACATGTTGTGGATTTTACATGTTGGTTAGAGATGTCAAAATGGATTTCAACCCATGAGCCAATCCGGTTCACCACGAGTTCGAGTCGGATTGGGTTGAGAAAAAGAAAAATTCAGTTTTTTTAAAAGTGGGTTGAATTCAACTCGATTCACTTAACCCACCCGTTAAACGGGTTGGAGGTGGGTTGGCCCACTTAACCCACCAACATTTTTTTACAATTTTTTTTTATTTTTGAATAATTATTTACTACTCCTAATTATATAGGTTCATAATTTTACATTTTTAAATGTTAGAATGTTGCTCAATAATATTTGAATACTTTGAATGTTTAATTAATTTGATTGTTATAACATGACAAAAAATGTGTAATATTAGTCATGTTTTCTTGGATTATATGATACTTTCTTGGAACAATTCATCATATATTGGTGGTGAGTACGATGAAGACATTGGTTCTTAATTTTACTGTGATTATCATCTTATGGGTTGCTAAAAAATTATTTAATTATTTAAATACTTCAAAATAAGTAAATAAATATTTTTTTAAGTGGGTTGGTGAGTCAACCCACTTAACCCACCAAACCGTGGTAGATTGAGTTGGATTGCAAAATTTCTGGCTCACCATAAAATGAGTCAAGTAGAGTTCACTCATTTTCAATCTGACTCGTGATGAACCTACCCGTATAAGCCAAGTCGGCTCACTTTTTGATATGTCTAGTACTGGTTTATGTGTTTATGTTTGAGTAATACAGAGTAAAACGTCATTTGCCAGCATGATAAACTTTAACTTTCACGCATTGGAAATGAAAATCTAAAAATAATGCAAAGTAAATGAACCAAACGGAATCAAAATTTTGAACCGGGACCATTTGCAATTAAAAAAAATACTCACATATAAATAAAAATTTAGTAAAAAATCAATTAAAAGTATTTAAAATTATAAATAATTTAAAATTATAAATAATTTAAAACATATTTGAATAAAAACTGTCTGAGAAGAAATTTATTTATTTCATGTTAACCTTGTAATTACAAAATTCCGTGTAATTTGAGGCTGTCCCATTGCATCATCTATCAATCATTTTCTGTTCTCAAAACAATTATGAAAGAAAAAAATAGTTTATCTAACTCTTTCCTAAGTTCACATCCTATTTTACTCTTGCTATTTTTTCATCTGGTTTCTAATCTGTAGCACAAAAATATATATTAGTTATTAAAACTCAACAATAGGAAATTATTCTGATTTTGGCTTTCATCAAAATAAAATAACAATATATTTACCAGTGAGCATTAACTTCACGGTCTTTTTTTTAAAATAAAAAAATTGTAAATTGCATCAAATAGTTACAATCTATGCACCATTCATCTTATAAAGGGTTAAAGATCTTTTTAAAATTAATTTTCAATAAAAAATATAATTAATTTATTTTTGAAATTTTGGTCTAATTTAGTCTTCCAATTTTAAAAATACGTTGATTTAATTTTTAACACGTTTCACGATAAAATTTAAGTTGTTTACACTATGTGACAAATATTCATTTCAAAGATTATTGAAGAACACGTTTAAGGGTCAACTAAGTTGAACAAAATTTAATTAAAGAGTTTAAATTTATGCATTTTAAATATGAGAGTCTAAATTAATCCTAAATTTTAAAGAGAAACTAATTCAAATATTTAACCCTTTTTAAACTTACTTATTAACTTACAGTGTTAATATAAACATTATAGTATTCCCTTTTCTTCGGCACACGACCTATAGCAAATGCTTTGCACCTCCAAATAATACAATAAGAATCTGGAATTATCTTAGAATTTCCCAAAATTTGGGTAATAATATTATTGAACACAAACGTTAATGACATAGACGAGAAACTTAAATTTAACAGAGGCTAAATCCACATAATAAAAAGGTACCCACAATCAGAACACGAAGCAGAAGTAACAGTCATAGGTAACAAATAGAACACATTTTAAGAAGACGTTTTAAAGGAAAGACCAGATCCCTCTAATTTTTCTTCCATTGTTTTGGATAATTTGTCTATCATAGCTGGGGAAAAGTAGTTTACCCAATCTCCTATTTCACCCTTCCGAAATAAGTATTTTTTCTCGAAGTTCCAGCTAAATGTTCCAGCTTGATTGACTTCTAGGTTCTTCATTTTCTCAAAACTGCATAAATTGATTATGCTTTCAATCACTCCCTTACTTTCCTCTTCTTCTGTGAAGGGACAATCCAGGAATTCTGCAACTCTTTTAACGTAAAAATTCACATTTTCTTTGAGTTCTTCATACTTCAAGAACAGAACCTTGTTAGGGTTTGCTATGCTCTCTTTCCAGTAACCTAACATATGCTCCCAAGTCGGACCAAAATCATTTATTCCCTTGCAGTAATTTTCAAAGGCTTCCTCCATTGTTAATGAGTGCAGAAGGTGTGGGTTAACATTATTGGCGAAGACCCAATGTGAAACAAAAGTGTCAAATGGATTTCTGCAGATATAAACTATCTTACAGTTGGACTCCTTAA
>Ga0214542_1010521_pt1 | contig 13444 bp, 7 predicted proteins | sample CNSS1metaG_FD_160096 | JGI IMG/M metagenome (GOLD analysis project Ga0214542, IMG submission 160096) | Root nodule microbial communities from cowpea collected in UCLA plant growth center, Los Angeles, California, USA - CNSS1 | ecosystem: Host-associated > Plants > Roots > Nodule | place: USA...
ATATAAAAAATATATATATATATATATATATATATATATATATATATATATATATATATGTTGTAATTAAGGTTATTTACTAATTTGGTCTCAAATAGAAGATGACGAAATTGAATCATTTTAAAAAAATTAGGTACTAAACTTGAACAAAAAATTTAAATTGGGTACTAAATTGAAAACAACTATTACATTGACACATGTCATCACTAGTGCAAATTATTGTTTTTAACTCGCCTTATATGCCTCGGTTATCAAAAAACCGAAGCATATAATGGCGCGGTGGCATTTTTGAAATTCCACCCAACTTTTATGCCTCGGTTCACAAAACACCCGAAGCCAAAAATGGTTTTATGCTTCGGTTGATAAAAAATCGGTGCCAAAAGCTAGCATATGCCTCGGTTGCGAAGAAACGAAGCCAAAAACTCACATATTTGGCCTCGGGTGACAGATGACCGGTGCCAAAATGTGAACCCCTTTTTCTTTTTCTTCTTCCCCGCGCTCTCTATTTCTCTCTACAACTCCATTTCTCTCTTCTCTCTCCCTGCAACCTACACCTCCACTATCGCTGCCACCACACTACTCTGGCCATCGTCACGTTATCGATGCTGGTTCGCTGCACCTCAATTTCCTCCACCTCCATTTCCTGTTTTCTTGATTAAATTTTATGTGTAGCTTTTAGGGTTTGTTGAAAAGGGGCTGAAATGTAGAGTTTTCGGAGGGGCTGAAACCAGGGGGCTCAAACCAGATCTGGGACGAAGACGGTGTTGGACAACCACAAATTTCTTCCTCGTTTCCTCACCTGCGCGAGACGGGACTGTCAGATGGAGGTTCAGGTGGAGGTGGAGGATACGGAGGCGCTGGAGCACATGGCGTAGGTGGTTATGGAGGAGGAGCTGGTGGAGGTGAAGGTGCAGGTGGGGGATATGGAGCAGCTGGCGGTGGCCATGGTGGTGGGGGAGGGAGTGGAGGCGGTGGAGGCTCTGGCGGTGTTGCAGGTGGCGGATATGGAGGAGGAGCCGGAAAAGGAGGTGGTGAAGGGTACGGCGGGGGTGGAGGTCCTGGGGGTGGTTATGGTGGAGGAGGCGGCGGCGGAGGTGGTGCAGGAGGTGCTGGTGGGGGGTATGGGGGTGGCGAAGGAGCTGGATCGGGAGGTGGATATGGTGGAGAGCATGGTGGTGGATATGGAGGTGGTGGTGGAAGTGGTGGCGGTGGAGGGGGTGGTGCCGGCCCTGGCGGAGCTTCTGGAGGTGGATATGGTAGTGGTGGAGGATCAGGTGGAGGATATGGAGGTGGAGCAGCTGGCGGCGGAGGCGGTGGCTCTGGTGGGGGTGGTGGTGGTGGTTATGGTGGTGGAGGCGCACATGGAGGGGGTTATGGAGGTGGTGCTGGTGGCGGCGAAGGTGGTGGCCACGGTGGATACTACCCTTGAACTTATGATGAAAATCAATGTTGAAAAAAAAAAGTATGCAAGTTCTGGTAACCATAATAGTAAAAGAAGAATAAGATATGGGTACCATGATCCTTATAAACCACTGAGATGGAAGTATAATATAGTTGCATGTCTGTTATATGTTACGTGAATGCAAAAGAAGCACTCGTTTGGAAACCCTTTTTTTCCATGTAGTATTATATTATCTTATTTTCTTCCATTCATGTGTTTTAGTGACAATGGATATAAAACAAACTAAAGAATATTAGTTAAGCAAAAACTTACGGTAGATGCAATAAAAAAGGCATCACAAATTATTAAGAACAAACAGGGAATCGGATCACGAGCAGAAGTTTTACCTCCACACAACATAAAAATAAACCTTTTAATTTAGGTTTGGCTAATATTAAAATTGTTAGTAAGTTTAATTACTTTTAATTAAATTTTTTATTTTATTAAGTATTACAAAAATTGTATTTTTTTAATTGAATATCTCATCATTATTATTGATGTAGATGACAAATTTTAAGAAAAATAATTTATTATTTTACATTAATTGTAATATAATTTTACATGAAAAAAATAAATAACAATTGCCAACATTTAACAAGCATGAGATAGTAGAAAAGATAGACTTGTATGTTTTTACATATCAACATGTTTTACTATAGAAAAAAAAAATTAAAAATACTTGCATCCAATATTTAGTGTAGAAAAAATATTATAATCATTTAAGAAATATGTAAAACTTGAGAAGATTCATACCTATAAACAATCACTGTAAGTAAAAAAAATAAAAAACAAAACTTTTATTTATGACTGTTGGTTGATGTAGATAAAATTCTGAAAAACTTATAGTTCAATTGAAGGCTATAGGTGTGCATATATATAACCCAAAGGAAACGTTCCTAAAATTGCCGTGGATAAAGCCCTTTTAAGATTTTAAATTTATTAATAATTCAAATTACAATTCATACATATAAAAAATATTTATTTATTATAAGTTTAAGTTTCAATATATTTTATAAATATGAAATGTTTAGTACTAAGAATTATAAACATGTAAGAAATACTTATCATCATATATAATAGCACGTTATAGTGATATTTAAATAAATTTTATATAAATATGCAGAATTTAAAAAGCGTTTTTCTGGTGGTTGAAAAAATAGAATATCAAGGATATTAAATTTATCAAATTTAAATTATTTTAAATCTTTTCAATTTAATTTTAAAATCATATAATTCTCTTAACTTGCTTGTTTAGTAGACAAAAGTGGAGAATGAAAGTATCATGGGAGAGGAAAACTAAATTACATAGATTAGATAATTCAAATTATTTTTCTTTTCTTTACATATTTAATGAGTCTAATAGACAATAAGAAAGTATAATAATATTGAATATCCAATAAATAGAATAATTCTAGTTTATTGAGTTATGTAACACCTTTAAATAAAAGTAAAAGACTCAAAGTTAATAGTCTATTTACTGTGTAACATGCATGTGTGTATTTCATTTAGAAAAAAAAATGAAAACAACTCTTATATGTTGATTTTATGTTCTTCCATAAGTGTTTTTAGACATTATTTTAGAGTCTATACTTGAATTGGCTCGTGTATCCAATTCATAGCCGGTTATTACATAGACAACAATCACACACGGTCAAAATGATATGTAAGAAAAAAAAAATACTAAATTAAAGCAATTTCACACTCAACCACACATAATCATCATGCATCTTTCAATTAAGTCCACATTTTTATCTTAAAAATTTAATACGAACTTAATTAAGATGCGGACTTATGAATTTTTAAAAATTATATTACAATATATAGAATATTAGGTGTCATATATAATTATAGTATGATTTATTATGAATGTTGAATATTAGGTGTCATATATATTACAATATATAGAATATGAGAGACATAAGATATATAATAGATATAAAAGAGATGCTACGAAAAAAACTTGTTATTTTATTTTATTCATATATTTTTTTTATATATATATATATATATATATATATATATATATATATATATATATATATATATATATATATATATATATATATATATATATATATATATATATAAAGTTAAATGACTTTACGTGATTTCTTGTGAAAATAAAGTCACAACATTATTGATCCAAAAAATTTTCCTTTCCGAATGTGAATTTAAATGGGATGTAGACTTAAAAGAATCTATTCATAAAAGAATATCTATTAGACACCTTTTAGAAGACCAATATTAAACATTTTTCAATAGATTTTACACTTGATCCATTTTAGCACCTAATGTATGTAGGTACCCTCGTGGATGATTGATTTAAAAAATATTCTTACCAGGACTCTAAGAGAAGTTCTGATTCACTCCATCAAGCTTCAACATTTTTTTATTAGCAAAAGAATAAAATAAATTAGATAGAGCATTTAAGGAGTATTCTAACTCTTATATAAAAAAGCAGAACCTGGACAAATAGATGCAATCACTTAGCATCATGGCTCCATTAAAACAAAAGACCATTCAAAACTAGATGATCACAATTTGGAACAACTTTGTGATCCACAAAACAAAGGAAGCAAAGAGTATGCATACCTAAAACACACACCTACCAAATTTTCAAACAATATAATAATAGTATTACATTAATCAAACCACATTTTTCCTAATGTCAATACATTAATCATACCACATTAATCAAGCTTCAACATGTGATCTAATTATACACTGATTCAAAACTTCCTTCAGGTTCACCTCTTCTACATAACTTAGATCATCAATAAAGTTGGAAAATCTCTACAACAACATAAATCTTTACTTAACATCAACGAACAATTATGATTCACATATAGTCTCAAATTTATGACCCCATACATATAATACATAAGAGTGTGTTTGGATAGAGTATTTTAATGAAGCAATTCATTTTTTTGAAAAATTTAGATTTCTTTGTAATAAAATGCTTTATTTGGATACAGAAATTAAAAAGCATTTCAAATGCAAGCATTTTTTTGAAGGATTTCAATTAGCTAAATTAGTAGAAACTCAAATACCCTCAAAATAGGTGGAATTTAAAATTCTTCTCACTCAACCTCACATTCTAGACTCTCTAGTAGAGTTGTCAAATGGGTATGACGACATAGATGGGACAGGCGGGCTCGACGACCAAGAAGGATCGGGCGAGTTTGAGGACCAAGATGGGTTGGGCAGGCCCGACAACCAAGACGGGACAAGCGAACCTAATGACCCAACCAGGTCGGGCGGACTTAACGATCCACACAGGTCGGGCAGGCCGGATGACCTAGATGTGTGGGCAGACTCGATGATCCCGAACGACTTAGGTATGCCCGACCCAAATGACTTAGGCATGCCTGACAAACCCAAAGACCTAGCTGGGTCGGGCCAACCCAATGACACAAACTGGTAGGGCAGACCCGACGACACAAACGAGGTTGACAATCTAGACGGGTCCGACGACTCGAAAGGGCGCGATGATCCACACGGGCCGGACGACCCAGACGAGCCTGAAGACCCAGACGAGCCCGAAGAACCAGATGAGCCCGAAGACCCAGACGGTCCCGGCGATCCAGACGAATCTAACGACCCGAATGGGCTCGACGAATTGGACAAGCCAGAAGGGTCCTATGAATTGGACGGGCCCGACAACCTGGACGGGTTCGACAAGTCAAACGGGCCCGACGAATTGGACGAGCTCGACAAGCCGGACGGGCCTGACGAGCCAGACGGACCCTTCCAAACCGTAAAGCCCGATGATCCAGATGGGCCCGATGACACGGACGAGCCCGACGACACGGACGGTCCCAACGACACGGACAGACCCAACGACTCGGACAAGTCAAAATATCCAGACGGGCAAAACGACCCGGACGGGACCAACGACCCGACGGGCCCGACGACCCGGACAGGCCTGACGACCGGACGTGCCCGATGACCCGGACAGACCAGACGATTTGGAAGGCCCGTCTGGGTTGTCGGGCCCGTCCAGGTCATCAAACCCATCCGGGTCGATGGACCCGTCTGTGTCGTCGGGCTCTTCTTGATCGTAGGGTTTCCAAATTTATGATGAACTCAAAACATAACTAAGCCTAAAATAAATATTGTTAAAATTAAATTTTATCTCACAATAAATTCAATTTTTTTTCCAAACAAGAAATTTAAATGTAAGGTATTTTAATTTCCTTATCCAAACAAGTTATTTAGAAAATGAATGGAATTTAATTGGAAACAATTCAAATGCAAAACATTTCAATTTCTAAACATTATTGAAATGCTCCATCCAAACACAAGGTAAAAGTTTATCATTTAATTCATATACATATATATATATATATATATATATATATATATATATATATATATATATATATATATATATATTTACATCACTAAACATATTATTTCAAACACTTATACATAAAACACCTATATACAACAAATACAATTAGAGTGTGTTTGGATAGAGTATTTTAATGAAGCAATTCATTTTTTTTGAAGAATTTAGATTTCTTTGTAATGAAATGCTTTGTTTGGATACAGAAATTAAAAATCATTTCAAATGCAAGCATTTTTTTGAAGGATTTCAATTAGCTAAATTAGTAGAAATTCAAATACCCTCAAAATAGGTGGAATTTGAAATTCTTCTTACGCAACCTCTCATTCTAGACTCTCTAGTAGAGTTGTCAAACGAGTATGACGACCAAGACGGATCGGGTGGGTTCGAAGACCAAGACGGGTCGGGCAGGTCCGATGACCAAGACAGAACAAGCGGACCTAATGACCTCGATCGACTTAGGCATGCCCGACCGACCTAAAGACCTAGCTAGGTCGAGCCAACCCAATGGTGCAAACTAGTAGGGCATGCTCAACGACACAAATGGGGTCGACGATCCAGACGGGTCTGACGACTCGAATGGACTTGATGATCTAGAGGAGCCTGATGACCCAAACGGGCCCAACAACCCAAACGGGCCTGACGACCCAGACTGGTCCGATGATCCAGACGGGTCCGACGATCCTAATGGGCTCAACGATCCAGACGGGCCCAACGACCCGGACGGATCCGTCGACTCGAACGGGCATTACGACCAGAACAGGCATTACGACCAGAACGGGCCTGATAACTTGGAATGCCTAACGACTCGGTTGGGGCAGACTATCCAGACAAGACCAATGATCTGATGGGCCCGACAATCCAGACGGGTCCGACGACCCGAATAAGCCCGACGATCCAAACGGGCCCGACAACCCGGACGAGGTCGACGACCCGGACAAGCCCTATGGCACAAACTAGCCTGACAACCCGGACGAGCCTAATGACCCTAACGGACCCGATGACCCGGACGAGCCCTTCCAAATTGTCGGACCCGACGAGCCGGATGGGCTCGATGAACTGGACGGGCCCGACGACCCGGACGGACCCTTCCAAACCTTCAAGCCCGACGATCCAGACGGACCCGGTGACACGGACAATCCCGACGAACTGGACGGACCTGACGATTTGGAAGGCCTGTCCAGGTCGTCAGCCCGTCTGGGTCGTTGGGCCCGTCTGGGTCGTCGGACCCTTCTTGATCATCGGGTTTCCAAATTTATCATGCACTCAAAACATAATTAAGCCTAAAATAAATATTGTTAAAATTAAATTTTATCTCACAATAAATTCAATTTTTTTTCAAACAAGAAATTGAAATATAAGGTATTTTGAATTTCTTATCCAAACAAGTTATTTAGAAAATGAATAGAATTTAATTGCAAACAATTCAAATATAAAGCATTTCAATTTCTAAACATTGTTGAAATGTTCCATCCAAACACAAGGTTAGGAAAATCAAGTAAGATGACTTAAATGGTGACATCAGAGGATATTTTTGCTTAAAAAAAAAAACATAGTTCACTCAAATAATATACCTTTCAAATTATTTGAAACACTCCATGTGGGGACTTAGGTGATACTTTTCTTAAGCAAATATACCTTCTTCGATGCAAGATTAATAAAACATACTTTCAGTCAAATAATTCATACAAAATCTTTAATTTTAACACCTCAACACTTTACACAGCTATCTTTATATTTTATAACAATATTATCCTATCTCAACACCGTCGGACTCTTCCTTTCAAAGTTAAGAGTTTATAGTACTACATATGTCTCAAAAGATAGATCCTAGTTCTATTGAAATGATGGTTCAAATATTGACATGATATTTTCATTTCTTTTCATGCAACTGAAAAACTTCAGACACATCATCGTTCTAGAAACTAAAAGTCTTACACCTCTTTAAAAAAACAAAACAAACTCTAACAATTATACACCTTCCAGTGTTAACCTAATGCAACAACTTTTAAAAATAACCCTATTATGGAAACACCGAGTTCCAAATTTCACCGTAAAGACCAAGGATGTCAAGGGGTGGGTAGGGTACAGGTAGTAGCTCCCTTGTACCATACCCGCTGGATAAATATTCGTCATGTACTCGTATCTATATTCGTGTGGGTATTCGTTATGCGAGTAGTCGCATATTTTGTTAATATCTATGGATATCCATGAGTACCCGCAAGTATTTATAAAAAGAAAATTTTAATATTTAACAACAAATTTTAACTATAAATTCAAATAAAAATACAATGCATAACATTTATACATTTCAAACAAAGTACAAATAACTAATTTTAATAGTGTTGAATGACAATTTACAAGTAAATGGAGATTTTTTAAAACTAATTGATAAAAAATAACTCATTCAAAATCAATGTGTTAATATTTTAATCATTATTTTAATTTAAATTAGAGTATAGCGGGTACAAATATCCACAAGTACGGATACTATGATACTTGTATCTGTCCCGTTAACATGTGGGTATAAAAAATACCCATACCCGTTACCCGCATGTATCCATTTTCAATATTCATTTCCTACCGTTACGAATTTTATTTACAGATATCTGTGGGTACGAATGTTTTTGACATCCCTAATAAAGATATTTATCAAACAATAAAAAAATACAATACAAAAGGTGACCGACCATAAAGTGTTACTAGAAAAAACAAGGAAATGGTTGAAAATAAAAAAGAATATCCTTATGACAAATTAAACTTTGTAATGAAGTAATTAACGAAGCTTTAAAAGTATATAAACAAAATATTATATATATATATATATAGTCAATTATATTTCATTAATCATAATTATTTGTAAACCTTTAAAAAAAATCGTATATATAAACAATTATGTCACAAATAATATTTGTAACAGGTAATTATATTTAAAATATAGTTAATTATATATCAAGTTTTCTATAATTCTTTCCATTTTTAAGAAGAAAATTTAATAAGTAAAATATATTTATTTTTATGTTTGTAATTTTTCTTTGTTGACTTTCCACACCTTGATCCAATCAGGAGATAAATGTTACATTTATCTTCAAATGATTTAACACATAAAAATAATTTTGATCTCTCTTACTATAATATTAAACCAAGTCATATTTTGGTTAAGAATTACAAAACCTTTAAAACATAAATTCCATACCTAATTATATCAATAACATGTTTTCATATGTGTTTTTTTATTAAGTAATATATTATATTAAATATAGATATGTGAAAAGTTGTTATTATTTTAATTGAATTAAGGGTATAAAGTTACAATAATGTGTTGGTAAATGCATTATAAATGGTATATTTTAACGTTACGTGTTTGCATATATTATAATAGGCGTACAGTACGCTTTTTAAAATACAATATCTTATATTGTATTGTTATGTGCAAACGTATCAATAAAACAATACCTTTTGAAAATATCGGATATATTGAAATTGTTAAACCATATTACGTTTTATTAAAATTAATGTAATATTCAGGGTGTAAGGCCCATTTATTTTCTGCCTAAATCTTTAAGGGTTGTCCCAAAGGTGGTTAGGCCTAGGGCTGGTCCAAAAAGAAACCAGACCCTAAGTCTGCCCTAGTCTAATCCATTCACTTCATTCGCAGAAAACACAGCCGCCAAATCCTTAATCCCTCCCCAGAGCTATGTTAGGGTTTACCCAATCTCAATCTAGTGAGCTCAGTTCATCTTCTTGATTCGTGTAAGTACTCTACGATTCATACACCTTTTTTCCGTTCGTTGTTCACTTTTCCAGCTCAGGTTTCGCTGTGAGTTTGTGTTAAGACTCGTTTCGCTTTTCTGTTCCAGCTCGCTCATCCGTTCCTGGAACTGTTGCGTCCCTGTTGGAGTTGAACCCTCTTTCTAGCTAGTTCTGGATAAGGGAAGCTAGGATTCATTTTTTAATTCGCTCTTTGCATGCTTTTGGTTCTGTTTCATGTTTCTGGTGATAGTGTATTGCTTATGATATTGTGAAAATGCGTTGGGTGTTGTTGTGAATGAGTTCCTGGTTGAACACGTGTGGAATAGTGGGAGAGAACTGATATTCTTGCCCAAGCGAGCTCGTCTCGCCTAGGCGAGAATAGCAAGAACTCACCCAGTTTTCTGTTCGAGCGCTCGCCCAGGCAAGGGGCTATGTTTTTTAGCGACGAACTGTCTCACTCAGGCGAGACAGCCTCGCCTAAGCGAGAGCTCGCGAAATTCTCCAGGGCCAGTGTTGCAGTCTCGCCTAAGCGAGAGTCTGTAGCTTGAACGAGAGCACTCCTCTCGCCTGAGCGAGGACTGCCAGCTTGACCGAGACCTAGCTTGGATTTTTGCTATGCTTCGTTTCATGAATGTTGATGGTTGTTTGATTGGCTGGTTCATTGATTTATTATATAAAGGGGGTGGATATGCATGTACTATGTATGTTATGGGTGGGAACTAATGAATTGGTAATGAGCTTGGCATGAGATATGATTGATGGTTGGTTATTTATACTAAATGACATGTTAATGGTATGCATAGGAACTTCATGATTGGTTGATAATGTATGAGTAAGGTTTGTGTAGGACGTAATCCCATGACCCTTGTAGCGGGGTTTGTGGTGGTGTCTCATCATGTGGACATAATTCCGTGGGCCCTTCTAGGGGGAGTTCACGGTGGTGCCTCAGCTATTGGACCTAATTCCATGAACCTCGAGGTGAGAGTTCACGGTGGTGCCTTAAGATCAGGACATAATTGCACAAGGGTAACGTGGTGGTGCCTCAAGGCCAGGACGTAATTCCACGAAGGCCACTTGGTGGTGCTTCTTGTAAGGGTGTAATTTTGCGAAGGCCTCGTGGTGACGCCTCACTGCCAGGACATAATTCCACTGTCTCGTGGTGGTGCCTCATTAAGCGTATCCGTATAGTCTAGTATTGAGGTTTTATTTAAATGGTTTGGTATATCATGTGTGGCTTCTCAGTATTTATGCTTGAATGTGTAATTGTATGTTGAGTGTATGATGAGGATATTTTTTCACTAGCTTACCCTTTGCTTGTTTGTATGATTGTGTGTGGTTTCCTCCTTTGCGATGATCATCAACCTTATTAATGTGAGCAGAGGTGAGAACCTCTGGCAGTGGTAACGATAATAGAGATACTGCAGTTTGATGAATCTTGGACGACTATCGGACTCACTTTGGGGGCCTACAACTTCTGGAGTTTAGTAGTAGTAGTTTCTCCCGCTCTTAACGAGACTTTGTACCTCGTTTAGGCCATGTGGAACCTTTTCCTTTTGTTATGAATATGTTAGGGTACTGTGTATGTCATATTCCAAATTTCCGCACTCTCTGAATATTTTTATATATGTGAAATTTTATTTAAATTGATTTTATCTATTTAATTAGGACATAGGGTCAATTTATAACTATTAAAATTTCAATTCATGGTAGTTGGACATTTATTTATTTATTTTCAACTTTTAAAGTAGAAATTTAATTTCGAAAACATCTTAATAGTATTAATGTTTTAATATATCTTTCTGTTTTATTTAATTAGCAATTAGATTTAGTAACATTGATGAAAAAAAAAGTGGTCTGTTAACTAAAATGGTTTAGACTTAGGCTTTGTTTAACGGACACTCTTTGCATTCATATATATAAAAACATTCCCGTTAGGTAAGTTTTGTTCCGATGGAAGTTACATATGTTATCACACAACAACAACATAATAATAATAATAAAATATAAAAAAAATCATTGAAGATGCAAACAATAAAGACATGTTCTGTTTCTTGTCTGTTCTGTAACGGAAGATAGCATTTAATGGATAGTTAATTTCATCATTTTTAGACAAAGAAAAGGGAAAGAAGTTACCCATATGCATGTCACATGACGATAAATCTAACTTCAGTGCCTCCAACTCATAAATATATCATTTTTGATCGCCAAAATTCTGCAATATTCATAAAAAAATATCATCACACTAAATTTACGTTAATCTATTTGTTTCAATTAAAAAGCTATCAATTACTAAAGAATACATCCTTCATTTCTCTTTTCTTCAAAATCTAACTTTCTACCCATAGTGTAGTTAGATGATAAATTTATATGGGAATTATAAAAAAAATTATGACCATATATATTGCTTGAATGAGAAATTTTAATAAAAAATGAAACTTTAAAAAATCTAAATTACTGAATTCTAAACTTTACCTTTAAAAAATAACAATTTAAGATTTTGTAAATATCTAAAGGATTTAACGACCATTACCATGTAGAGGGTCCCAATCCGTAAAACCAAATTCTTTTTGTATTTTGACTTTTTGAAAAAAAAGATTAGACCAATCCTGAGGAGAGGGTCTATATCCAAAAGATTCAGTTACCATTATCATGTAGAGGGTCTCCATTTGAATTTTTTTTTTTGAGAAAAGATTAGACCAATCCCGAGGAGAGGGTCTATATCCAAAAGATTTGGTGACCATTACCATGTAGAGGGTCACGATTTGACAAACCATATTCTTTTTGTACTTTGACTTTTTGAAATAGAGATTACACCAATCCTAAGGAGAGGGTCTATATCTAAAGGATTCAATGACCATTACCATGTAGAGGGTCCCGATCCGAAAAAAATCAATGACCATTGTCTCGCAGATGGCCTCGATGTGACATAAGAAATCAATGACCATTGCCTCGCAGAGGGTCTTGATGTAAAGAGATTGATAACCATTGCCTCGCAGAGGGCCGCCTCGATGTGACATAAGAAATCAATGACCATTGCCTTTTAGAGGGTCTTGATGTATAAAAAGAGAACCTGAATTTTGCTTTAGAAGTGTCGACAAACATTGCGTGAATGTCTAACATTGGTGAGACTTACACAAAAAAAAATTATCATTATTGACTTTTTTTTTGAAATGATTTTTAATGATTTTGTGGAGTATGATAGATGATTTGATGATGCATGACATGTTATGATTTTCTTTTTGAACCTATATGATGATGCATACATGGATGCGTGGATGCATGAGTGGAATTTACTTTTTTCATTTTCCTTTATTTTAATTTGAGAGCAAAGAAAACTAGGCTTACAGGCTAGAAAAAAAATTGTGAGGCCAGACAAAACTGGATTTAGGGGCCAATGTGGAAACTGAGCTTGGGGGCCAGTGTGGAAACTGGGCTTGAGGTTAGTGTGAAATCTGGGCTTAGAAACTAGTGTGGGAATTGGACTTGGGGCCAGTGTGGAAACTGGGCTTGAGGTTAGTGTGAAATTTGGGCTTAGGAACTAGTGTGGGAATTGAACTTAGGGGCCAATGGAAATTGGGCTTAGGGTATATTGGTCATTCATATAAATGAAAAGGACCAAAATTTGAGAAACATCATAGAAACCAAATTATGTATTTTTTTTAATTTTCTTCCTTCTTGATGGGGAAAACAACAACAAACAATATACCAGAGAATGCAGCGGATATAATTTCCCCTAACTTGCAAGAATCTATGAGGAGCAATAATCAAAGAGCAACAATAATAAATCACCAAAAGCACAAATAAAGGCACCAAGATTTTTAACGTGGAAAACCCCTCAAATCAAGGGTAAAAACCACGAGTCGTCCAGACCAAAGAAATAGCTCCACTATGATCAACAAGAG
>Ga0214542_1010522_pt1 | contig 13443 bp, 6 predicted proteins | sample CNSS1metaG_FD_160096 | JGI IMG/M metagenome (GOLD analysis project Ga0214542, IMG submission 160096) | Root nodule microbial communities from cowpea collected in UCLA plant growth center, Los Angeles, California, USA - CNSS1 | ecosystem: Host-associated > Plants > Roots > Nodule | place: USA...
TAACGCTAGAAGTCGTTGCCGAGACGCTTCTAGAGCAGTCTCCTTCCGCCACCGTCTTCGCTCCCTCCGATTCCGCTTTCAAGAAATCTGGCCAGCCGTCCCTGGACCTCCTCCGCTTCCACCTCGCTCCGCTCCCGCTCACTCCGTCCAGTCTCCGCCTCCTCAGCGCCGGCACAGGGATCCCGACAATGCTCCCTGGCCAGTCTCTTACCGTCACAACCTCTTCATCCGATCGCGCAACGTCCATCAACAACATAAAACTCACGCCATCCCCAATCTACGACGATGGTTTTCTCTTAGTCTATGGCATTGACAGGTTCTTCGACCTTAACTTTCAGATTAACAGTCAAAGACCTAGTTCTGATTCCAATTCCTCCTGTTCCGCCAAGAATAGCACCACCGCTGCTTCCGATACCTTCAACTCAGCCATCCAAACCCTGCAAACTAGTGGACACTCCGCCGTGGCTTCGTTTCTCGGAATGCAGCTCTCCGGAGTCGTGGAGCCGAGTGGAATCACTGTGTTCGCTCCGGCGGACGACTCGGTGATGAGCAGCATCGGCGATTTCGATCAGTATCCTTCGTTCTTTCGCCGGCACGTTGTACCGTGCCGACTTCTGTGGAATGATCTCGTTAATTTGGGCGACGGATCGCTGTTGCCGACGTTCTTGGATGGATTCAGCATCAACGTCACCAGATTTGACGGCGTTTTGGTTTTTAACGGCGTTCCGGTGTTCTTTCCCGACTTGTTCTTCAACGAAAGGGTTGCGGTTCACGGTGTTAACGATGTTCTGGCGGCACAAGGCGAAACGTTTCAAGAAAACGCGAAAAACTTGTTCGACCCTTTTGAATTTTGAGGATGTGTGAAATTTAACCACCGCCACCTTTGGCTTAGTGGTTGCTATTGCAGAGACTCATGCTCTTTTGTTTTGCATGTGTGACGTTGAAATTCACGCTTAGATACGTGGTCAACGTCATGCTTTCATTTCTTTTATTTGACTTCTCCACTGAATATCTCACATTAACAATTTTTTTTTAATAAACTTGTAATTTGTTTTAGAAGAATAGTAGAGGACTTTTTTATTTTGTTAGCAAGTAGAACAACAAGAACTTTTTTATCAAATTTATAACTTTCTTGGAGAAATTAATTGAAATAATTTAAAATTATAACAAATAAATAATTTTTCACGGTGCGAAAGACTTGAAAGGAACAACGTCACAACAAAATAAGTTTTTAAGGTAAATTACCTGTCAACATAATTTTCCATTTCAAAAATATTTAGAAAAGAAAGCACAACTTCCATAAAATAAAATTCCATCGTCATCTTCAAATTAAAACATGTTAGTCAGTCTTTTGAATACAAGAATAACCAAAATTCTACTCGAAATAACTATTGTGTTTTTCTATGTATTTGACATTTACTTACTATTCTAATAGTTTTTTTAAGAGTTTTTTTTTTTTTTTGGAAATTTTAAAAACTGTAATATAGAAAGGAATATATTACATTTTTTTTTATTTCTACATTAGAAAAAATGTCATGCATGCATATAAATTAATTAAATATTAGGTAACCGTAAGTAATTGGCGTTATCTTGAACTTTGAAAATGTAAATTAAATAGAACAAAAATCTTTAAAGAAATGATACTTAAAATAGAACTCGTGAAAATTTTTATTAAAAGAATAAAGAAAAAGAAGAACAACAAAGAAAAAAAAAAGGCATTTGGGTTTTTAAATTATCAATCACGGAAGTGAAAGGTAGTATTGACTAAATTTACACGGTTTCAAAATTCCGAGGAATCAATGACAATGTGATGATTTTCTTCCAATTGCGTTCGTTGATTTTTCTGCTATGGTTTTACGATTAAAGATTCTGATCTAAACTAAGTGTTATATATATGTATGCAAAGATAGATGTAAGAATGTGAAAATTGATATATTAAATAATAGTTTTTAAATGAAAAATGCTCAAGATAATTATATATTTCTTACGATTCTCTCCAACACGTCTATCTATTTTTTTATCCTTTATTTGGTTGATTCACAGCATTTTCTCTCGCTTCAGCTTTACTTTAAACAGAGAATGTAAAATTCTTATATTATTATCAAAACCTAAATGACGATTTAAGAAAATAATTAAATTGGTGATGCAATGATAATCACATAAAAATAAATGGTTGTTCAAAATATCTCTTTTGGTTTCTTCTTGCTTTCAATTATTAGTCATATTCAATTTTTACACTACACACCCATTTATACATAAATGTGTATATGTTGTTGGAATGTGTTCTACATTAACTTGTTTCTTTATCAGTTTTATTAGTTTGCAAAATTCTCACGAATAAACACATATGTTGTCTTCCTATTTAAGATACAACTAATTATTTATACTATCACAATAAACGTTTTGATACAACCAAAAACTTCATTTTTTATTTATTTGATTATTTTGTTTTTATTTAGTAAGAAGAATGAATTAGTGCACATGTTCCAACATTAACCTTTTTAATATTACATTTTGATTATTAGGTCTTATTATTGATTTAGTAGTAAATTTTGCATTCAATAATAGCGTATAAAAAGGGTCCATAACATTGACAGGTAGCTGAAAAACAATTTAAAACATATTTCCTAAATTTTAATTTTAGAACATGTTAAAGACTATCATGGGATTAAATTTGCTAAAATATGAAGTTGGGCAAAGACAATTTTTTAAAATAATACTTAAAAAAGTGATGTAATAAAAAAATAGTATGAAATACAAAATTTCAAGTTCTGTAAGTACTTTTACACTCTCAATATAAGATTTTAATTAATTTTAAAAAAAACTTGGATTTCCACGGTCAGATAGCTTTTTCTTACCTTTTCATATATTTATTTTTTGCATTTCCGTGTAAAAATATTTCTGTTTTACCTTTTTTGAATCGTGAGGTAAAAATATTTTAGATTGTGCAATGTGAAAATTAAGAATGACTTCCAAATTATACAATTTAAAAATTTACTTTTGATTTTTAAAGTGCACAATCTAACAAGAATAAAATGAAAAATTTATTTATATGGGGTGCAGGAAGAAAATCTCTAGTGGGCCGGGCATTTGTCTTATCAAGGCCCATTATTGTTAGTTTGTTAGTTCTCTCACCTAACCTACCTACGGACAAGATTTTATTTCCCAAACATCGAGAAGGCTCGATTTCATCCCGATCTCAAATCTCAATCAAAATTCGAGTATTCCAATTTCAGAGCTTCCAAATACTTTCTCTATGCCAAAATTTTCAAACCCTAACATACGAATTTGGCAGGTGATATATCCAAAGCTTCGTCAAACAACAATTATCGTCTTCCCCGTTACTACCTCAGTTTTTATCTCTTTTTTTTTTTCCAATCTTCGTTCAGATTTATTTCATCATAAGATGCTTTGAATTTCTAGTTTTTCACTTTGACCTGTTGTAGGGATTTCATGTTCTTGGTACCACTCTGTTTCACACATTTCTAATGTTTCAACTGCATGAATTGTTTCTAGATGTTCGCAATTTCTTATTTCTACAACATTGCAGGGAGTGTCAAGTTCACGGGAACAAGGGTTTTCGCTTCAATTGTAATCGGTGAAATTGAAATCGAAATTATCGATCAATTCGTCGTGAAGTTCTTGGAGTGCGCTTTAGATGGGTAATTATAACTTGAAAGGAATTTGAATAAATTTGGGGGATCTTGTTGCATACGTTTGGTGTGTAATAGTTACTGTAAAACTATTTTCAGGCTTAATGATTTTTTGGATAATTTGAACATGGGAGAACGTACTATCAAAGGATGCCTTGGAGCTCATAGTTGTAAGGAGTAACAAGTGAATTCTTACTCATTTCTTGGATTTGTTTGGGGTAATAGTTAACACCTTTTGATGTATATGCTTTGAGTTTTGTTGTTTCTTTTGTGTTTCTATTATCTTTGGCATGTGATGTTGAATTTTTGTTTTACTCTTGTGTCTAGATTTGGTATTGCAACGTTGCGGTGGTGGTGGTGTTAGTGTTAGCTTGTTGTTGTATTGCATTTAAGTTTGGAGGAAATGGAGTTGCGAAAACCCTTCTTCTGCTCCTGGGCTTTCCTTTTAGTCGTCGTCTTTGCTCAAGTTACTAATGGGTTTTACCTCCCTGGAAGCTATATGCACACTTACTCAAATAAAGATGCGATATTTGCCAAAGTTAATTCGTTGACTTCGATTGAAACTGAGCTTCCCTTCAGCTACTACAGCCTTCCTTACTGCCCACCGGTGGGTGGTATAAAGAAAAGTGCTGAGAATCTTGGAGAGCTTCTGATGGGAGATCAGATCGATAACTCGCCGTACCGATTCCGAATGAATGTTAACGAGACGGTTTACCTCTGTACTGCGTCCCCGTTGAATGAGCACGAGGTGAAGCTACTTAAACAAAGGACACGGGATCTGTATCAAGTGAATATGATCCTTGACAACTTGCCTGTTATGAGGTTTACCGTGCAAAATGGTGTTAAAATCCAGTGGACAGGGTTCCCTGTTGGATACACTCCACCTGATGGTGGTGCAGATTACATCATTAACCACCTTAAATTCACGGTCTTCGTTCATGAATACGAAGGAAGTGGGGTCCAAATTGTGGGGACTGGAGAGGAGGGTTTGGGTGTTATTTCCGAGTCTGACAAGACAAAGGCTTCCGGGTATGAAATAGTTGGTTTTCAGGTTGCCCCCTGTAGTATTAAATATGATCCGGAGGTCATGGTAAAGCACAAAATGTATGATACTCTTTCTCCTATACACTGCCCGGCTGAGCTTGACAAGTATCAAGTGATAAGAGAGCAGGAAAGGATATCGTTCACATACGAGGTTGAATTCGTGAAAAGTAATATAAGGTGGCCATCACGTTGGGATGCTTATTTGAAGATGGAGGGTTCACGTGTTCATTGGTTCTCAATCTTAAATTCTGTCATGGTTATTTCTTTCCTTGCTGGTATTGTTTTTGTCATTTTCCTAAGAACTGTGAGAAGGGACTTGACTAGGTACGAGGAACTGGACAAAGAGACTCAAGCTCAGATGAACGAGGAGCTCTCTGGATGGAAGCTTGTTGTGGGTGATGTGTTTAGGGAGCCTTATTGCTCGAAGCTTCTCTGTGTGATGGTCGGAGATGGGGTTCAAATTCTTGGAATGGGTGGTGTTACTATTGTTTTTGCGGCGCTTGGCTTTATGTCACCAGCATCCCGAGGAATGCTGCTAACTGGGATGATCCTTTTGTATCTTATCCTAGGCATTGCTGCAGGCTATGTCAGTGTACGTGTATGGAGGACAGTGAAAGGAACAACGGAAGGGTGGAGATCAGTTTCCTGGTCGGCTGCATGTTTTTTTCCTGGAATTGCTTTCATTATTCTTACAGTACTAAATTTCATTCTATGGAGCAGTAACAGTACTGGTGCCATACCCATTTCCTTGTATTTTGAGATGTTCATCCTCTGGTTCTGCATTTCAGTACCTCTTACCCTCATTGGAGGATTTATGGGGACAAAAGCTCAGCCGATTGAATATCCAGTGCGCACTAACCAGATTCCAAGGGAAATTCCTGCTCGTAAATACCCATCGTGGCTTCTTGTTCTTGGTGCTGGAACTCTTCCATTTGGAACCCTCTTCATTGAGCTTTTCTTCATCCTTTCAAGTATTTGGCTTGGGAGGTTCTATTATGTTTTTGGTTTCCTGTTGGTTGTTCTTCTATTGCTAATTATTGTGTGTGCTGAAGTGTCTGTTGTCCTCACTTATATGCATCTATGTGTGGAAGATTGGCAATGGTGGTGGAAGGCATTCTTTGCTTCAGGTTCTGTGGCTCTTTACGTCTTCCTATACTCCATCAACTACTTGGTCTTCGACCTGCAGAGTTTGAGTGGACCAGTCTCAGCCACGCTTTACCTTGGCTATTCACTGCTCATGGCCATTGCAATCATGTTGTCAACCGGCACCATCGGCTTCCTTATGTCATTCTACTTTGTGCACTACTTGTTCTCATCAGTAAAGATAGATTGAGGTTCTTGCTATCATTGTTCATTAACGATGCAAAAGGTTAATTGATATAACTTCTACCTAGTCCTTTTTGTATCTTGATCATATCGCAGAGTAGGGCAACTGATGGTGCTTCATTCTTTGTCTAAATTGTTGTCAAACGGTTTTATGTTGATGGAGTCTGCAGTTTGTTCTGCTTCTGCCTGTTTCCCAAAGTGGTGTACTCATACAAGTATTTTGGTTCGAGTTTCTTTAGAATGTTGTAATTCAAACTGTCTCATCTCATTTCAATATATGGTTTCAGAACATGTTATGATACTCACAGTGCTTCTGGGGTTCTAATTTTCTAGCTTCTTTGTGGATTGAAGGATGGAAAGTGACCTAGTATAGTATAAGGAAAGTGACTTATCAAAATGATTTTATTTAAACTTCATTGTTTACATTTTTTCTTTAACAATATTATTATGTCAAATTTATTTTAGCTTGTACACATGAATTAATAATTTTTGGATATGGAAAATATTGGGTAAACGTAGTAGGCTATTACTTCCTGCACCCCCATCAGATTTCTTCCAGCACCCTATCATTTTCGGAAATTATTTTCCTAAGCCTAATAAACAATTGTCAATTCTGGATTTTTTTTTTCTTTTCCGGAAAGCAATCTTTCCCTTCTATAAAAGCTTCTTGATCGGGTGGGTGAGAAATTTGATGGGGGCTATGAAGCAATAGGCAACGTAGTATTGCTGTAGCGCGTAGCTTGTTGTCCGTTAATTGAGTTTCAGCTTTCTGGTTTATTTTCCTTAGCAACGGACTAAATGCTTTAGATGTAAAATGTTGATTCAATTTACATAAACATTGCATGAAGTTTTCTGGAAATACTGACAAATTTCTTATTGAGTTTTGCACCAACAACTTTTTTGTTTTATAAACATTATATTGTCCATTTTTTTTTATAATACATACACTTTAAATTTTATAAATATACATATGTTAGTGTTTTTAACTTTAAAAAACCTTAAGGATCTTTATATAATTGACTATCAAATCTCCTGGTTTCTAATGGGTTATTTGTCCCGTGTCATTAAAATGACAACTTATAAATGACCTTTAACACCGATAGCATAGTTGTTGACATTATTGAATTAACACTAATTTTCTAATGCAACTTCAATATTGTTGTGAGTAGCTAAGAATACCAGTCAGGACAAAACTATCAAAAGTTGTCTTCCAACAAACACAATTTATTTAAACTAAAATCAATTTTTATAAAACATATACTTAAGGGTTAGGAATATAAAACAAATAAAATTAAATAAATTGGTGCAAATAAAATGCCTCAATGTCAAGAGCGTCAGTGTACAGATCAGGAAGTTTCTTCCGCCAATGCCTCAATGGTAATTTTCTTCATCACTTGGTGGCTTTTGCATGAAAAGTTGTATCGTCTTCTATTATCGATTTCTGGTGATGATATACATGGAATCTCAATTAGTTCGTTGATTAAAAATTTTCAGGTTTGGAAGAACTTTGAATGTGAGGTATCTGAATCTGGCATTTGCAGTGCAGTTGGCAGGGTTACCCCAGAGATTTACTTGCAGATAGTGTCTGCAGTGAATGAAAGCTATGCGTTAGAACATTACACCCTAAAGTATTATCGATCAAACTATTTCTAAAGAAAGAATCAATCTGTAGTTGTACAATTACAGCTCTCGAAAGATTGTAGATGAGGATTTTTATAAAATTTCAAATATATATATTAATTCTAATTAGCTGCGAAAAACTTCTTCCAAATTTCTCTATAATAATTTTAGTACTATTTCCCTTTTTCGTATAATTTGGTATCATCTCACTTTCATGATGTACTCCTTTTTATATATTGGAAATATTGAAAAAAAAAAAGGAAAATAGGATAAAATTTTGACTAACCATTATTAAAAGTAAATGAACAAAAAGTAAATAGAAAAGAATAATATAAAAGGCTTTTTATTTTCATAAGTTAATAATTAACTTACATATAAGGTAGTGGTAGGTGGTTTCTGTATAAGGATCTCTGTAACTACTTGTTCGTAGGGTTGAATAGTAGAAAGTTCCAAAATCCCGCCAAATCTCGAGGTTCATCAATGGCGTCCTCGCTCGCGCTCCTCTTCTTCATCCCCTCCTTCATCTTATCCTCTCTCTGCCACGCACTACCGCGCGAAGCCGTATTTGACGCCGCCGACGTCCTCTTGGATTCAGGCTTCGTGTCTATGGCACTAACGCTAGAAGTCGTTGCCGAGACGCTTCTAGAGCAGTCTCCTTCCGCCACCGTCTTCGCTCCCTCCGATTCCGCTTTCAAGAAATCTGGCCAGCCGTCCCTGGACCTCCTCCGCTTCCACCTCGCGCCGCTCCCGCTCACTCCGTCCAGTCTCCGCCTCCTCAGCGCCGGCGCAAGGATCCCGACAATGCTCCCTGGCCAGTCTCTTACCGTCACAACCTCTTCGTCCGATCGCGCAACCTCCATCAACAACATTAAACTCACGCCGTCCCCAATCTACGACGATGGTTTTCTCTTAGTATATGGCATTGACAGGTTCTTCGACCTTAACTTTCAGTTTAACAGTCAAAGACCTAGTTCTGATTCCAATTCCTCCTGTTCCGCCAAGAACCGCACCGCCGTTGCTTCCGATACCTTCAACCCAGCCATCCAAACCCTACAAACTAGTGGATACTCCGCCGTGGCTTCGTTTCTCGGAATGCAGCTCTCCGGTGTCGTGGAGCCTAGCGGAATCACTGTGTTTGCTCCGGCGGATGACTCGGTGATGAGCAGCATCGGCGATTTCGATCAATATCCTTCGTTCTTTCGCCGGCACGTTGTACCGTGCCGACTTCTGTGGAATGATCTCGTTAATTTGGGCGACGGATCGCTGTTGCCGACGTTCTTGGATGGATTCAGCATCAACGCCACCAGATTTGACGGCGTTTTGGTTTTTAACGGCGTTCCAGTGTTCTTTCCCGACCTGTTCTTCAACGAAAGGGTTGCGGTTCACGGTGTTAGCAATGTTTTGGCGGCACAAGGCGAAACGTTTCAAGAAAACACGAAAACCCTGTTTGACCCTTTTGAATTTTGAAGATGTGTAAATTTTAACCACTGCTACCTCTTGCTTAGTGGTTGCTATCGCAGAGACTCCTACTTTTTTGTTTTGCATGTGCGATTTTGAAATTCACGCTTAGATATGCCGTCAACGTCGTGTTTTCATTTCTGTTAGGGGAATAATATTTTAACAAACTTTGAAACTTATTTGATTTTTTTCAATTAAAGCGAAAAACTTAAAAAAAAATTAAAAATTAAAATTAAAACTGCATATATAGTTTGAGAAAATTATTTTTGACAAATTTGATAAAGTTTAATTTTTATTATAAGATAATACAATTTTAATTTTAATATTTTTATTCTTTTTTTAAGTTTTTTGCTACTTGAAAAAGTCAAATGATTGTTAAAATTTGTTAAATTTTTTCGTTAAAATATTATTTTCCTTTTTTTATTTGACTTCTCCGCTGAATATCTCACATTAACAATTCTTTTTTAATAAACTTTAATTAGTTTTAGAGAGGAAAGAGTAGAGGACTTTTTTATTTTGTTAGTAAGAATAACAACAAAAACTTCTTTTATACATAAATTTATAACTTTCTAGGAGAAATTAATTGAAGTGATTTTAAATTATAAAAAATAACTAATTTATGTGAGTAATAATAATTAATAGTGGTATTTATTAATAACAATAATTTTGTGAGTTAGATATTTAAAATTTTAGTTTTTTCACGTAAGTTAAATTGAATATATGAATATTGAATTAATATTAATGTTGCTAGTTAAGATAAAGTTAATTTGTATGAGTAAAGAAGAGTATTAGTTTTAGCAGATATTGAAACATGTTAAAAACTTGAGTAATTTATGAATAATGTTGAATTTACTTTGAAAAATAGAATTATAGTAAATGAAGGAGATGTAAATATGTAGTTGTTTGATTTGAATAGAGACTATTAATTCAAGGTGTGTTATATTATTTGTTGTTAGTATGATTGTTATGAGACTATAATTGTTGTTGTAACGAATTTATATATTGATGTATTAGCTTTTGTATAGTATGAGTGTGATAGGATCAATATATATTGGTTGGATCAATTCAGATATAAGAAAATCAAACTAATCCAATGGAACAATAAAACAACCTTTGTGTGATTATGAGCATCATTATTAACACAAATCAACTTTGTAAAAGTACATCGCACCAAACGATACCGATCCAATAGAAACACCTTTGGTAAATATATTTACTATTATTTTGTGCTTTCTTTTGTATGTCATAATAATAATTGTGGTAATACTAAAAATATATTTGGATTGTGAATTCAAAGTGTTACTCAACACTAAATTAAGACGAAAGCATATTAGAAGATAAATGTATTTGAAGTTGATAATATTTGAAATTAAAGCATATAAAAAAGGTTATTGTTCTACCTTTTGTTGAGAACATTCACGTTATTTAATTCCTTAGGGTTTGTAACATCTCATTCTTATCAAGTAATTCCATGTTGTTTACTTATGATCTTTTATTTCGAAACTCACGTTACTCAATTGTGTTTAGGGTTGTACAAACAAGATTTATTCTAGCCTTTTATTTCGAGAACACTCATACCTTCTTTTCGTGAATATATATATATATATATATATATATATATATATATATATATATATATATATATATATATATATATATGATGAAAACAGAATGACAAGTATCATTTATTTCCTTCGTTTCTTTCATGTTAAAATACAAGCATATATCTTTCGTTAATTTTTCATATAAACAATAATCATTAGTTACCAAAATTTTAACTAATTAAAATAAAAAATAAAGATAATATAATTAAATTTACTTACACTAGTCCACCAAACTCTTTTGTTATAATTGACTGATGATGGAGTATTTGTTATACCATCGGTTGAGAATTTTATTACTGTACAAAGCATGTGGATAATTTACAAAAATTTGGGCTTATATGAATTTACTCTTTGGGCTTACCGATTTTGGCTTACATGAATTGGTAGCTTCGATCCAATTTACGTGAATAAGATAGGATTTCTTCATACACCCCTATGTTAACTAACTCCACTTCACAAGAAGAAAAAGATTAAAATATTATCTTTTGTCGTGAACAACACCTCTATTCTCCTTTTTCGTTGCACTCTTGAGCGGGAGAAGAATAAGAGAAAAGTAAAACATAAGTTTGGCGGGAAGCTTGTTTATTCTAAAAACATTTATGGGTTACATAAAATAGTGCCTTCACCATACACGAAAAAACGTTAGTGATTGATTATTTTGTTGTACTTGTACATAAAGTTTCATTTACCAGGTATCATAATAAGGTAAAAAGTCAGTGTCCGAGTAACAAGAAATAAGAAGCATGATATTCATAATTATATCCAAATATCGACATCTCTTGTTGATGAACGAGTTAAAGTTTATAGAATAGGTCTAAATTAACAAGGCATTTTTAGTTTCCTTTTTCCTTGAATGATGGCGACACAAAAGTCTGAATCTACAAACCTAATTAACAAATCTACTAACTTATGACTCCACAATAATTGATTAAACAAACACGTATAGTTTATGGCCATGTTGGCTTTTGGTGTTTTGACTAAAAAGTTTCTAAATAAGTGAAAATGAGTTGCATGAAGCACCATGTTTGATATTCTTCCGTGCACTTATAAACTCCTAAATTAGTTTTGGTCGTTCACCTACACAATAATAATTGGAATCTGATTATAATGGAGCAGGAAGAAGAAGAAGCACGTTGAATAATAAAAATATAAAGAGAGGGTCACTTCATGTATTAAATGGGATACATTGACATTATTCATCTATAAAGTCCATACCTTAGACTTTGCTCAACCTAACCAGTCAAACATCATAATTGCCGTGGGTTAACCTAATGCTTATTTATGTTCTAATCATCATTATAATTCTCACGTTCTTCAATTTTAGACTCAATGTCGTTAACTGTCACTTTGTTTCAACTACCAGATTAATTGTGTTTATTGGTTTGCATGCAATGCTCGAACTTCGAATTAGGACTTCATAATAGTGGTCTTTTCTCAAGAGGGTTCGTTTTCTTTTAAGGGAAAGGAACCAAAACATCAATAAAATAATATATTTAATAAATAAAAATTTAAAATAAAGTGTTTTAGGTACAGGGACTTAATACCTATCTAAAACTTTCAACTTGTCTTATTTCTCTTTCTTTGCTGTAGTTTCTCCTGCGCGATCTCTTTTTTTTTTTCTATTCCGTTCGACTATCCAGACGATTAGAGATATCTATCCGTTTGGGTGAATGCAATTAATACTGTAATAAATGTAAAATAAAAAAGTTCTTACCAACTTACCTTGAATTCCTATTTATAGTGTTTAATATGAGTTCCTAATTAAGATTTTCTTAATCACAATCCATTTATTTTTTAAACTTGATTACTGATATATTTTACTTTAGTTTACCGTGTTGAAAATTAGAAATGAGAACATAAGAAAAAATTATTCATATTTTTACTCAATGGGTTGGTTACAGAGGAAAATGATATGCAAATGGAAAATGTCGGAAGTCAAAAAGGAAATTAATTTCCTGCGTCGTAGGTATCAACAAGTGTCTGGTTTCTTTTCGATCGTTTTGCAACAAATCTATTCAGTTTTTGTCTCTGTGTCGAATATTTGTATATAATTGAGTTTCAAATTTATTATTGCATGAGCAATGATTCTTAATAGTTTCTAAAAATAAATAAGGGACAATTATAGGACTCGTTTTATGTTTTTAAATATATTATACTATTGGGAAATTTTTGTTGATGTCATTAAATACTGTTTAACTGACTCAACAAAAATGAGTTTAACAACTTTATTAGAGTGCATCGTTGAAGATGTATATTAATTTTATTTTGTATTTTAAAACATGACAACTGTTTTGGTCACAATTGTCTTTTTAATTTGAATTATTTGACGATGATTTTTTTAATATAATGATAAGAAACACTTTTTAAAACTTTTACAATTTTATATCAACGAAAGATCGTGTATTTTACAATATTTAATAATTGTACGTGGCTGTTAAAAGTTGCAATGGGATAATACAAACGATAAAATAATTGTTAGGTAAAATTTGCTCATAGCATCGTCATGTCTGTAAAAAAAATGTGGTTCACACGTAATATAAATGTATAATGAAAGTTTATGCAATTTCTGTTAAATGTTATTGGTTAACTTCTTTTACCTAATATTAAGATGTATTTATGTGAAGCAGTAACTTCTTTGTAATATATATATATATATATATATATATATATATATATATATATATATATATATATATATATATATATGTGTGTGTGTATATATTTTTTTTTTTATAGAT
>Ga0214542_1010528_pt1 | contig 13429 bp, 12 predicted proteins | sample CNSS1metaG_FD_160096 | JGI IMG/M metagenome (GOLD analysis project Ga0214542, IMG submission 160096) | Root nodule microbial communities from cowpea collected in UCLA plant growth center, Los Angeles, California, USA - CNSS1 | ecosystem: Host-associated > Plants > Roots > Nodule | place: USA...
TCTAGACTCATCTACTACATCACATGGTCTATAATCAAGCTTCTTCTCCAAGCTACATTTGCATTTCATCTTTGTTGCATTTTCTTTTCATTTGGTCGGCCATGTGCCTATAAATAGAGCCACTCAAGTCTTGTAATGGTTACTCTTGAATTGCTAATAGATGCTAGTGTTTGAGATCACTCCACACTTCTATTAATTTGAGAGCACACATGGCTAACCTTCTCCTTCATCTCCTCTAGCCACCTTCCATACCATAGCTCCACTTCTACTCTTCATCTTCACCAAATTCTCCATTTCCGAGAGCAACCTTTCTCTAATTCTCCAAATTCTGCTGCACTTTATCTTCTCCTCAACATTCTCCATGGATTTCCTCCCTCTCCTACTCCAAGGACGTCCATCACCTTGAAATCCACAAGGGATGAAAACACCTTTCTTGAATCACACAAGGAATGAACACCTCCTTTGAATCACACAAAGGATGATCGGCTTCTCCTAGCAATAGCAACAACACTCAATCACTCAAGATCCCACTTGATGACGTTATCGCTCTACCCACACTAGGTTTTTCAAAGTCTTCCCATAGAGAGTTCTCAAGTACTCAGACTTCTCTAACTTTTATATTTTGAAATGAAAGCCTACCACTTTATTTATAGAAGCGTATTTTGAAATTAGGTTAAGAATATGAAAAGTTAAGTGACAATTGCCATAGATAATCGATAATCATAAGTGATAATCGATTATCACTGAAACTTTTGTAAAAATATTTTTCTCGCTGTGATAATCTATTATCAGTCAGGATAATCTATTATCAGTAGGTGATAATCGATTATTAGTAGAGGCTTTTCTCAAAAATTAGTTTTAACTAAGATAATCGATTATCACTAAGAATAATCGATTATTCCAATAAGTTTTGCAAATAAATAAAATTCTCTTGGTGCTCTACTACTTGGGTTTTGTCTTTTGATTCTTGACATACTAATTTAACTATTTTAAATAACTTACACATATTACGAGACCTACATAACTAAACCCTTAATTCTTCAATGTATCTCTTCAATCGAAGCATTCTTTTAAGTCTTTAACATTTTTCCATGCATCATTATCAAGTCTTCCATACTTCTTCATAAGTCATCATCATCATCAAAACTCCTTATTGGAGGAAGATGTCCATCTTCTTCTTTTTGTCAACATGCAATATCCTTTGACTCAATTATCTAGATAAATATAAAGTGATTGAATTCACTGGATGCCTGCACTTGTGGTGGCCTGGTCGCTTGAGCTAAGGCTTTTAGCCTAAGCGAGAATAGTGCAATTTTGCGTTTATTGTTTGTAGCCTTGATGCGGACTTGGATCAGAAGATGTTGTGCCATGAGCGAGTAGGTTCATGGATGATGGTGATCACGTGATGATATGAGCAGGGAGGTTCATATTCAGTTACTCTCATGTGGGGATACGAGCGAGGTAGGTTCGTATGTTCTATGCTCACATTTGAGAGATGCTACGTGCAGGGAGGTACGTAGCTTGTGGATCACGTGTGTTGGACTACGGGTGGGTAGGTCCGTAGGGAATGACTACGAGCCGGGAGGTTCGTAGAGGTGGGACCACAAGCCGGCATGTTTGTTTGAGCATCATAAATCCTGAATCCAAGGCTAACTATTTGTGTGTTGTGAGGTTGAAAAGCCTTGGGGATTAAGCTCTTGGCCAAGAACTAACTCGGGTGAATTAGATGGGTGTATTGTTTTTATCCTGTTATATTATATGTTAGTTTTATTTATAAGCTCACCCTTTCTATTTGTGTTTGACGATGATCATGTGATTCGTTACACGGGAGCAGATGATAATACATGTGATGCTGGTGATGCATAGAGACGGAGAGAGGGCTAGCTTGGGGCTCTTGAGATAGGGATTTTTTTATATTCTTTTATTTTGTTGGATTTTGAAAACTTGTAATAAGACTTCTATTTATTTATATTTGAATTATGGTGTTTGAAAAATAATTTTAAATTTTCCCACGTTTGGGAATAATAAGAGTTTGTCGTTTGATCTTCTTTTCTTATTTATTTATTTTAATAAAGTAATTTCTAGTTGGGATGTTTCACCTAGTAGAGCTTCTTGTTTCAGCACTATGAGGGGGAAGAGGAACTATTTTCGGAAAAAGGAGACAAAATGAGTGGGTAAGTTGTTGGAAGGGGTCTTGGAGGTACCAAGTGGGCTGACCCCAAGCCCTCTAATAAGGTCAAGCCCAAATCTTATTAGAACATAAAAAAGGACTTAGACATATCTAACATATAATTGTCTCCGAGGACCCATTATAGTCCCTTTTGGTGGGAAAACATATACACCACACCCAAAAATTGTTACATGAGAATATTAGGTCATTGACCAAAAACCAATTGTATAATAGAGTATTTGTGATAACTTGTTGGTTTGATGCTAATCAATAATGCAAAATGCAAAACTGCATATCCCCAAGCAGCCATTAGAAGATTAACTCTCATAAGTAATGGTCTTGCAACCAATTTTAGACATTTTAGTAACGATTCCACAAGTCTATTTTGAGTATGAACATGTGCTACTAGATGCTCAAATTCAATTCCAATTGATATACAATACTCATGAAAAGCATGAGATGTAATTTCACCAATATTATCAAAATAAATTTTCTTAGTCGAATAATCTGATAAGTGAGTTCTTAATAGTACTAATAACTTTGCAAGTACTTGTTTACAAGTTTATAATAAAAAATATGTGACCATCTAGTTGATGCATCAATTAAAACCATGAAATGTATACATGATCAACATGGTGGGTGTATTGATGCATCAATTAATACCTTGTATTCGTTCTGAAAATGAGATTGACTCATTTCTATTTTTTCTAGTTATGGTCTTATCATCAACTTTTTTGAACGTATAGTACATGAGAACTCATTGGTCTAAAGAAGTTTCTTGACTCTTAAGTGGGTTTCCATAGGAGTTTTTCAACCTTTTTTTCTACATCATAATAGATTCAAGAAGACCCAACTAATCATACCAAATAACGAATTCATTTTGATTCGTAAACTTTTGGTTTACCATGACATGCATTTTGATTGTACTAATATACGTGTAGTACAAATCATCCAACTGATCATGCCAAACATGGCATTCATTTTGATTCGTAAACTTCTAGTTTACCATGACATGATTTTCAATAGTACTAATATATGTGTAGTACAAAACATAAGAGAATGTTGATAATTTCTGTAATACACTTTTTTTTCAACTCAATCGTAGAGATATAAAGATATTTCATATCTTTTTCATTTTTTGTATCAATATGATATCCATTTAGACAAATATCCTTGAAATTTAATAATTTTATATTCAACTTCTTAGTAGAAGTATAATAGCTCTTCTAGAGCCTTCAAATATGTCGCAATCGGAATCGCGACGGGAAGGCGAACCAAAAAAGAAAACGGGATTAAAAAGAGATTGGGATTCACCACCATAGTTATTTTTGGAAAACTATCAAAAAACCAGATTTTTGGATCCGAGAGCCGGTTACGCGTAGGGAAGGTGTTAGCACCTAAAGCGCCTGCCCAAAGGCCGTACCTTTAATTAAAAATGCAAAGTTGATGTGGTTTTCAAAATATTAATTTTTCCCAAAAATAATGACACAAATAATACTAAAAAGAAACAAAAATATTTTTTTTTTATTTTTGTGCCCGACAAGGATTGACCTTGGTCCTACGTATTCTCATTTAAAGTGAGAAATCAGGGTTATGTAGTTATTGAAAGGATATTTAAAAAAAAAAAACTAATTGGAAAATTATTTAATTTTTTTGAGGTAAACCTGACAAGGACTGGCCTTGCTCCTACGTATCTCACATCGGAGAATCAAGGATCACGTAGTTCTTAAGAAAGACTCTTTTTTAAAATGTTGATACTTTTATATTTTGAAAATTTTGTATTTTTTTGGTGTTTTTTTGAATTACTTGAAAATATGTGTCATACGACGCGAGCGGTCGGACAGACACTAAAAGAGAAAGAAAACTATTTTTGGTATTTTTTAAAATGAGTGTCACACGGTGCGGGCGACTAGACATACACAATAAAGCAAAAAAAATATTTTTCGTTTTTTAAATTTTTCTATTTTTTGTAATTTTTTATAATTTAAAATATTTTCGTTTTCTCTTTTTTAGGAAAAGAAAAGAAAAAAAAACTAATAACAAAAAGATAAAAGTAAAAAAAAAAACAATATTAGGGTGCATGAGTAATGTGGGAGGTGCAACGAGTAATGCATAAAAACAATTCCAAAAATGAGAAACAAAGACATAGGGGGTGCAAGTTATAAGATATGAGAGGTGCACCTAGTAAGCTGGTAGGGTGCGTGAAGTAAATGTGAGAGTGCATGAAGTAAACATGAAACAAGTGTGACAGGGGTGCGAGGTTAGTAAATATCAGGGGGTACCCGTAGCATAAAATTAAAGCAGGGGTGCGAGATAAAGAAAAAAAAGTGTGTAAAGTAAAATGTGAAACAAGTGTGGCAGGGGTGCAAGGTTAGCAATTGTGGAGGTGTATGAAGTGAAAACAGGGGTGGAGAGGTTAAGATGGGGTGCAACAAGTAACCAGTGAAGAGCAGTGATGTTTGCAAGCAATAAAGCCCAAAACAAAAATGCAAAGCAAAGGGAGTGGGAATAGCATGCAGGGGGTGTATAAATGAAATGGAAACAACACACAAAGGAGGGGTGCAAGATTGAAAGCGGGGTGCGCGAAGCAAAGGCGTCTAAACCCAATCTCGACCCAAATGAAAGAAATGCGAAACCCTAATCAACTAAACCTTACGGCAACCCCTTTTCTTCTCCAATGTCTCGAGCCATCGAGCCATCAAGACTCCAGCTGTAGGTGCCACTACCACAAGTTCCACAGCCGGTGAGACGCGCCGCCGTCGACGCCAGCCACCACCAGAAGTATCGCCGGCGAGAACCCAACTCCTTGAATTGTCCCCGTTCTCGTTTTTCTCCTGCGCGCGAGGTAGGCCTGGTCTCGGAGTCCCGTCGTTGCACACCACATCGCTCCAACCTCGCGTTTGCCAGCTCAGACTGCAGCGACCTGGTCTGCCGCCGGTGCCACTGCCGCTTGTAGAGTGCACTATCGAAGATACCAGTTGCCGCGAAGTTCTTCTTGCGTCGAAGTGGCTCACTTAAACACGAAACCTTGTGGTCGTCGCGACCAAGACCACCACTGTTGCCTCTGACGATTTTCTTTCCTCTATGTTTTTGTTGTCCCGTGTTGGATGCGCGAGAATTGTGGAAGATTAGACGTGAATGTTTGGTGCTGGAATGAGGGTTCTAGATCTTTGTTTTTTTTATTATTTTGGTGCAGGTAGAATATGAAGATGATTGGGTTATGTTTGTGTGTTGGTATGGTGTTCGTGTTGAGTGCGACGGGATTGGAATGGGATGGTGCGAAATTGGAATGGAGAAGGCTGGGATAAATGGAGGGAATGGGTGGCCATGGGAGTTTGGTTGGGAAGTGAGTGAACAGAATGAGTGAAGGTGTTGTTTTTCATCTTGTAGAGAACAAAATGAGAAAAAGCCCCTTGAGTGAAGAAGGTGAATGAAGGGACTCTGATGATATTTTTTGTGTCTCTACTCTATTCCTTTCCCACCTCGAGACGTGGAATAAGATTGAAAGCAGATGTTGCTTCCTGCTCCTTCCTTCTTCAACCATCATGACCATGGCCAACTAGCTACCACCCATAACTATCAAAGACCTTACGTGAACCTCTTGGTCTTCTCTCTTTTTTTCATTTCATTTTTTTTCTTAAATAATAAAAAGTAAGAAAGGAAAATAAAGAAAATTGTAAATAAGCTAAAAATAAATAAAATAAGATTAAAACGAAAAAAAAATAATAATAAAATAAAATAAAACATTAAAATAAAATAAACTAAAATAAAAATAGAATAATAATAAAAAGATAAAATAAAAAAAAAAGTAAAATAAGATGAAAAGAAAAAAAACAATAAAAGTAAAATAAGATTATGAGAAAAAAGGAAAAATACATTATAATCCGGACAAAATTGGGTGTTGAAAAAATATATATGTAGTAATATAAATAATGTAATACTCTTGAGAATTGTATAAGTTGTTGCACTATCAATATGACACATATCCTCATCATTGGTGCTAGTGCCAACCTTCATTCTTCATATAAACATAAATATCAATATGATAATTTTTTAAACACTCTCAGAACCAATAAGGTGATCAATGCTTCCATTTGGTTTAACAAAGAAAATAATAATATCAAGATGAGTAGCATTCATATGGCCATAATCAGAATCACCATCTTCATAAGCAAAGTGTGTTTTTATGTTCTTCTCATTATTTGTAAGTTGCTTTGGTGTACAACAAGTACAACTCAAATGGCCTTGACCACCGTAATGATATAATATATACTTTCATCTTATTTGTCAATATTTTCACATTTCTCTTTCCCCTTTTTCACATTATTGTGCCACTTCTAGTGACAAAATGTGTCTTTGAATTTTCTTTTATAACCAAGTCTATAATCAATATCACAATCATGAAAATATAAATCAAATGTTGAAGTATTCACTTCTAGGAATGGAACATAACCAATTAGATAGGTTTCCTGATTTTCTATCAAAAGCTCATTACTTTGTTCAGCCATACAAAGACATGAAATAAATTCAGAATATTTGTGAAATCTTTTTTCATAATATTGTTGTCATAGGAGCAAATTAGTTGCTCAAATGCTTTATTTCTTTCTTTAATGGTATCACCAAGTCTATTGCATTTAAATGTATTTCAAAATTTAATATAGAATATAATTAATTATTCCTCATAATATCAAGGGTCACAAATTCAAAACTTGTAAGATTTGACATGATTAGAATTAACACATAAAATAATAGTAATAATAATCATCATAATAATAATTATTATTATAATAATAATAATAACCAAATAAAGATGAAGATTGATAAAGTCAAACCATTCTTATGAAAAAAAAATGAAAGATAGAATTGTAAATGAAGGAAGGATTATAGGAAGAGCCTGGATTAAGACATGCATAACATAGAAAAAAAACTTCCATTAGCCCTTAGTTTGTTGGAACATTGTGCTGATAACTTGTTACGAAATAAAGCTTATAACAGAGAGAAGAATAGAAGTAAGAATAGAGAATGAGATAATAGGGAACAACTTTTTTGTGTGTCTTATTACTGATAGGAAGAGTCATATTTATAGATACAATATGGTAATCCATAAAGGATGCAAATCAAATAGTTAATACAAAATGATGCAAATCTATGATTGATGTATTAATGAAAATTTTACTCTTTCCAAAATGATATGTGCATTATCTTTCATTTGATGAATCCAAAAGGGAGAAAAATGACTAAAGTTGAGTTAAAAATGAGTAAAATTGGTTAAAGTTTGAGAACCAGAAATTAAATCTGCTGGAACCATGTAATATAGCTAATTGATCTATAAATATGAATTTAAATCACATTATTAGTGATAGGGGGAGCAAATGCATATGTGATATGTATGAATGCTTGTGTGTTTTTTGCTTGGATGTGTGTTTATATATTTGTATATTGTATGCAAAAGCTTTTTCAGGTTTCTCTATGGATCTTAGTTCATCAATTCAACTCGAGGATGTTAGCTTCATCAAATCAAGGGGAGATTGTTGACACAAGCAAGCTTTGTGCAAAGATTTGATAAAGTAAAGTGCATGAAGATCTCATGTGATTGATGAAGATTGATGAAGATCTGCTTGAAGATCATGTTTTTATTTGATTAAATAGGTAAATGATGTGTTAAATGCAATGGTTACATGTTATATCATGTTGGTAGCCTATATGACATAGGTTAGATGTCTTGTTAGTCTTAGTTTGTACTTTTTAGTTTGTTAAAATGAGTTTTAATAGGTTAAAAGGCTTATTGTATATAGTTTATAGTATGAATGCATTTAATCATTTGAATTGTTTTTCAATCGACTGATTTCACTTAGGTCAAGTGAAATCAACAAATTGTACGAAAAATTCAAGGGATTGATTTCACTTAAGACCAGACTATAGAAGCTATGTTTTCGAGAACAAAGGTACGGTTTTGAGTTTTTGAGCGTGAAAACCTATCATTCATCACTAGAAAACTCTCTCCTTCTGAATTACACAACTGCAAGGTAAAGATTGAAAATCTAGGTTGATCTTGGAGGCATTTTGGCCTTGTGAAAGCTTCAAGAACTCATGTGTTTTTTGCTAGAGAGAGCCACCATCAGGTTATGTAGTTCTTGTGCCTCTGGTTGTTTTCCTTGTGTATTCCAGGTCTATGAGTGTGATTCTTGTAGGGTTGTTGTGTAGATTTTTATGTGAGTCAAATATCATTGTGTTTCTTTCTGTAAAAGTTTAATCTTGGTGTGTGATTTGTAAAACTTTTGAATATAGTGGAAACCAGGCTCAAATTGTCTTGGTAAACTGGATGTAGCTCTATGATCCGATAATGCATACCTGTTAGAAATATCTTTTGGAACAAGTCTTGCGTGTAAAAGTTTATTGTTTGAGTTAAATCTGCAAATTTTGCATTCTGCATAATTTCCCAGGAATTTAGCGGATTGATTTGAAATTTTAATCAATTGATTCATAGGCTCAAGAACAAATTAATCTGTTTTTTATTTTTATTTTTTAACCGATTGAAAGTGTATTCTTCTACAATTTTGGCATTCGAATTTTGTGATCTATTTGATTCAATCAAAAGGGGTTTTAAGCTCTCAAAAAATTTTCAAACAACCAAATAAGCCCCCCTCCCCCCCACCTTCTTGGCTTAAATCACTATTTCAATCTAATAGTTAGTTGTCAATTAGTTTTATGTTCCTCTACAAAAATTCATGTTTCTACATAAATGTATGTTTCCTTATTTAAGCTTCCTCTAATAATGGTGTTTTATTCATTGAAATAATAATACAAAGCTTTCTTTCTGTTGTCTCTCTTCATACGATCTTAATATGGTATCTAGAACTTAACCTGAACCATGGCTTTTGAAGGTTCCTTCATATCCACACTATCCTCCACTAGTCTTGCTCAATCTACTGCTACATCTCATGTTTTTTTTCCTACACGCATTCATTTTAAACTAAACAAAGAGAACTTTTTGACCTGACAACATCTAGTTCTTGCAACAATCACTGGACTCCAACATTCAGAAATTCTCGATGGCTCTGCACTACCTGTATAATATCTCACTAAAGAAGATCATGTTTCTAATGTTATCAATCCAAGATTTCTCTAGTATCATCAATAGGATAGTTTAATTGAGGCATGGCTTCTTTCATCTATGACACCCATGCTTTTAACTAAGATGATGGGTCTCACTACATCAACGCATATATGGAAGAAGTTCAAGATCTAGTCTACCACTCAATCACGTGAAAAGAGTAAAAAGCTCAAGATTCAAGTTAAATCCCCAAAATATGATCGATTAGTTGTTTTCTATGTTTTTGATATCAAGCATGCAACGGATTATCTTGTTGGGATAGATCAAAGAACATATAAAACTCCTCAGGCGCATAACTCCCAAACTTCAATTCTTTCGATTGATAAAAAAAATCATTTTTCATATACCAACACCTTTATTGGTCCACTATGGTATCCGAACAGTGAAGCTTCCCATAATATCACCAACGATCTTTCTGTATTCTCCTACAAATCTTCTTATACTTGTAATGAACATATTACTCTTAGCAATGGAACAAGAGTACCAGTACATAATTATGATTATGCTTTCTTGTCTTCATTTGTTAATTCACCATGTTTTCTTTTATGTAATCTCTTACATGTGCCAATCATTACCAAGAATTTGTTAAGTGTATCTCGGTTTATAAAAGATTATAATGTCTTCTTCGAATTCTACCCTAATTTCAGTAATGTCAAACGACAGGGAACTTAGAAGATACTTCTTTAAGTTAGAATTAAAGATGGTATCTATGTTTTTCCACCTCAAATACCTACACCAACTCCTCAAATTCATCATTCCACTGCTGATACAAACACTCTTCATACATGGCATGCATGGGTTGGTCATGCCTCCTACAAAATTGTAAAATAGTTTTTAAGTTTTTGCAACATATGTACTAATATGTTTAAGCACAGTAGGGTAGAGATACCAATTAAGGATTTTATATTTCATCCAAGTCCATACCGTAACTTGTGTTGAACCAAGAATTTCCCTGTATCTATGTTCCCCTACTTAAAGATTACTCGATTCCTACATAACTGAACTTCCCCAAATTGTATTTTGCTTACTGTTAAGATTAGTGAGGTTAAAATGAAAAAAGTTAGCCCTAGCTTGATTGTGATGCACTAAAAGTATTCCCAACCATATATCACACATATTCCACGCCTCTTTAGTTACTCTACAAGAAAATAACAAGTGTTTTACACTCTCCTCATAGGATGAACACAAGTCACATAAGGTACTTTGTAGTTCGACCCCTCTTACAAGTAATTTAACCTTTGTTGGGAGCTTGTCCTAGAGTTTCCTTTATCCTAATAATTGTGCCTTATGGATAATGGTCCATAACGTATTAAAAATAGTACCCTCCTCCCCATTTGTGTTTTCTTGTAGAATATTATAGGTTGACTTGATTGAGAATACACCCTCATCATTTTCTTGAGTCCTTAGGCATTTAAGAGATGAAGGAGTTGTGTCTCCTGAGTTGTCTCTCATTCAAATCTGGTTCTTTTCCAAGTCAGATGCAATGCCCAGGTATTGCCTAACCATCTCCCTACCTCAGATGTAGTTTCTTCTTTATAATTAGATATCAGAAACATCTTAGGGAACCTATGGAATAGTGGTTCAAGCCCTGCCCATTTAGTCTTCCCAAAACTTGACTACATTCCCTTAACCTACACTCCACTGAATTTGGTTGTCAAATTAGGCTCCTTTGTCAAAGCTTCAACACATTTTACAAAGAATTTTCCACCACCAAGAGTCAAACCTAGATATGTTATTTACATTCAACTTCCTCTATGACCCATATTTTGAGTCAAATACCTCTCTCCACAAGCCATGATCCTCCTTAACTAGTTTCCAATTCCATTTTGCTATTCCCACAATTTTTTTTTTTACTTTTGTGAGTTCTTTGCACACACTCTTCGACACGTTGAAGAAAGATAGAAAACATACTAATAGAGCAGAAATTACAGATTTTATGACACATGGTCAATAAAAGACAACAATTTACATTTCCAATTAGACAATTTATTTTCAGCTTTAGCAACCACAGGTTGCTAGAACTGTTTTCTGCTTGGATTCCTCCTATTGGTAATCCAATATAGTCAAAGAGCATTTTCATGTACTTGTAGTTTAGGATGTTGGAGAAGTTTTGTATCATTTCATGTTCAATCCCACCACCACAATCTTAGTTGTAGAGAAATTTACCCCGAGTATTGATACCAACTCGAAAATTATTAACATGACTTTTACAGCCTATTCATGTTTTAGACTTGCATCACTCACAAAAAGAGTGTCCTCTACAAACTCTAGTAACCTAAGTTCAGTTTCCTTTTCACCTTCTATGAATCTACAATATAGGTTTTTCTTAATCGCTAGTCTAAAAAACCCTACCATGTCCTATACTACTAGTAGGAATAAGAATGGTGTCATTTATGATCAAGATAAACACAAGTTGATCGTATGAACTCTTTAATCCACCCTAGCCATAAGGGTGTCAAAATAGGCCATGATCGATAAAAAAAGGTGGGTCAGGTAAGAGATTTCACTCATCACCCTGCAACAACCTATCTTACACAACCTGCCAACCTATAGGGCCAGCACATGTGTAAAATTGGGCAGCTCGCAACCTGTTTCAAAACAAAATGTTATTGTTGCTAACTCGCACACAATAGGTTGTGCTTGTCTTAAAAACAAACAAAAGATAACAAATATTTTTGGTGCACTCACATGCATAAGGTCATATAGGGTTAGGGCATGACACCACGCTTGCGAGCCACCACCACCATTTACGAACCACCACCACTGCACGGGAAATGTTAGCCTTGTCCACCACTGCATAGAAACAAAACACAACCACGTGAGATTGAGAGATGCGGCGTTCATGTGATGCGAGGGAGAGCAACACCAGTTCCCATAGCAACGAAGGTTCTACGAGTGGTGGCAGCCACCACCAATAGGTTCGTTGTGCAAATCTAATATGAGACCAATAACACACCACGCGAGTCAAGAGGTAGAGCGAAAACATGATGCATGCATGACGAATCCCATATAAGCGAATCTCACAATGACGGTTCCGTCATAAGTCAAAGAGGTGAGCCACCACAATTTGCCTTGATTTATCTTGATTGGTTCTAATTTTCCCTATCGCCCTCACCCTTTTTTATAGGTTGTCTTGACTTTACCATGATTTTCCTTGATCTGCCCTGATTTTGTTTTTCTTAGATTGGGGTTTCTACATCTACAATGTGTGTTTATGAATTCTGAATTCTATTAGTGATGATTTTTGCCCTGATTTTCCCTAATTTGCTCTAACTTTCAAATCTCTCTCTTAACCTAAGTAGATAAATTAGTTGTAGAGAGCATAAAAAACACATATAGAAAACTACATATTTGGCCCACAATTACAAGGTACCCAAGTTACTTTCATCATGAATAAAACTATCTAGGTACCTTCTATATGTTTGGAAAATAACTATATGTTTGGGACACCTTTATCGCTAACAGTTGTACTAAACCTACTATGTCCCAAAATGCTTAGTCTAAATTAGGGAGGAACAAGAAGTCAACGCCTAAGGTTTCCTCCAAAGTACCTACTAAGACCTCTTACAACCAATTATAAAGGACTCGTCCAAGGTTTATTGTTAAGAGAAGGGATTCTTGAGGGATTTAACTCATGAAGATTCATTTGATGCGTGGAATGAGTTGATATGAGGATACAATATTGAGGGTTCCTCATCTTTTGATATAGCCACTAGAGCTGGAAATTTAGCCCCACTCATAGGGCTTGGCCTTGGCCCATGTGGGCTATGGCTAAAAAAGCCCACAGGGCCAAAAAGCCCCCCACTAAAAAAGCCCACAGGGCTAAAAAGCCCACAAAAGCCCTGTGGGCCTGGGCCAACCCATGGGCTTTTCTATAAACATGAAAAAAAATTATATGACAAAAGTCTAAGCTTCCAAATTCCAATTAATTGTACCAGCCATTGCAAGAGAAATAAAAACATCACTCACTTAAATTTAAACATAAATCAGAACAATCCATGCCAAAAAGATATGTGACTTCATACAACACATTCACAATTATACTGTTTTTCCATTCATAAAAGGATATTATCATTAACATATCCTTTCATCCAAAGATCCAATAGCTAATAGACCTTAAGAATAACACTCTAATAGCTTGAGCT
>Ga0214542_1010529_pt1 | contig 13429 bp, 5 predicted proteins | sample CNSS1metaG_FD_160096 | JGI IMG/M metagenome (GOLD analysis project Ga0214542, IMG submission 160096) | Root nodule microbial communities from cowpea collected in UCLA plant growth center, Los Angeles, California, USA - CNSS1 | ecosystem: Host-associated > Plants > Roots > Nodule | place: USA...
CAAATCATATTGAACTCATCCATTACAGACTATAGATTATCTCATTCATACATAATCACCCAATTCATACTTTAAGAGCAAGATCAACACAAACATAGAGCCAACAATTCAGAACAAAGAAATAACCAAACAGGCCGCATTCTCGCCCAGCTTCTCGCTCAGGCAGAAAGGCCTCGCTCAGGCGAGAGGGACTCTTGCTCAGGCGAGCTCCTTTCGCCTAGGCGAGAGCTCGACATCAAGAACAGTGGCCTTCAGCTCTTTCTCGCTTAGGCGAGACTTCACTCGCCTGAGCGAGACACTCGCTCACTCAAAACGTGGTTAAATGGCTTGGGCGAGCCTCTATTAATCTCGCCTAGGCGAGACATGCTCGCTTGGGCGAGAAAACCAGTGCTCACCACTGTTCTCTCTGCAACTGTCACCCAGACACGCTTCAAACAGTTCAAAAATATATTCCAGCAACTCATATTCACACACGGTCTATTTAATCATGAAATAAACGTACAACAAGTAAATCTCACGGAATATACAGAAGGATCTAGCTACCCTTACCTGGAAATAGCTAGAACAAGACCTCGACTCTAAGCAGTGGGCACGACAGCTCAAGGAACAACTTAAAGAGCTGGAAAAATTAAAGGAATAGTAGGGATATAAGTTACCCAAAGTAACAGTAGCAAAAAATGCAAGCACGGATGATGAAACACTTACGTGGAGAAGAAATGAACTGGTTCGAACTTGCTTGACCAAGGTGGTACCAAACCCTAGTAGAGGGGGACGACTACAGCTCTAAGGAAAAGGGGTTGATTCTGAAAGCGAGTAGAATGAATATGTTAGGGCAGACTTAGGGTCTTTGGTTCCCTATGGGCCACCCTAGGCCCAACTGATTTGGGGTATCCGTTTTTAAATTAGGACAAAAATAAAAACAGGGTTTTACAAAATCTTTGATGAGCATTAATGTTGGAAGTAGTCTAGAGGAAGCAAAATTGTGATTTGGAGATTGAAATGAGTTTTGTTTTAATTGTATTTCTCTCTATATTTTTTTTCTTTGCTTAATTTTGTAATACATTAAATGTATTTTATAGACTGAAATAACTCATAGAATTCTGTAACACAGTACTCTAACAGTTACACATATAAAGAGTCATATGAATACCACTAAATACTCTTAATAGACCAAGGTCAATTTCCATTAAACACTTCTAACAATAGATTACTTAACAGACCATGAGTTATTAAATAAACTCAATATACATTTAAATGTTTAAGAATGAAAACTTAAGTAGAAGTTTTGGATCTGCAACCACACATAATGTTTGCCAACCTAGACATAGTTTATCTAATATTAATGCATTTTCTAAAAGAGAAGTTTTAACTTCAAGAATGACAGGTTGAGTACCAATATCAAGATCAATGCTGTAAAAAAAAAAAAAAAAAATAAAAAACAAAAAAACCATGAAAAGCATTACAATGGGACAAAAAGTTTCAAGTTAGAAGACAATTTCTCAACCTAGAAGATATATTATATACCTTAATGAGTACCACAAATAATCACTTCTATCAGCAGTTTTGAAATACCAATAGGTTCACTAGGAACACTATTGGTATTTAATATAACATTATTATTCACATAAAGTATGTTAAGATCTTGATGCAACTTCTCTTGAATTTTATACAGAAGATGAGAATAGAGAAATTCAAGTCAACTTAGAGCATAATTAGATGGTCCCTCCCATGTAATAAATGTGTCCCTTTGCAGGTTTATAATGCATTGTGCTATGTTAGGCACTTAAATTGTCCATCTCAATCATCTCTCTAATCCATCTTAAATAAACTAACAAAAACATTGTTATTATGTGAATGCAATCATCATGGCATTTAAGACTTAGGACCCCATGTTCATGTAGTCACAACCAACCAAGACTTAAGACTTGCTTTAAATCTACCGGTTGGTGAAAAATTAATGTATATATATATATCAAAGATATTGTTATTGTTAGCCACTATGATACAATGATGTCCAAATCAGAAACAACTTACTGAAAAAATTTAACATTAGGCTTGATTAGAATTTTGAGTTTACTTTTATTGAAGTTTATCTATTAGTAACATGAAAAAATCATAAGGGGCAGTACATGTCTCTCACCTTTACGATGCGAATGAAAAATTGACCACCATTGGTGTTAGGACCAGCATTTTCCATGCTTAAAACTCCAGGACCAGTATGCTTCATTGCAAGAAAGTGTTGAAACTAGAAATGTAAGCATATTAATTAAATTGAATTTTAAATTAGAAAAGAAGCTTAAACTGAATTTTAAATACCAATAGGCAATCACTATTAAAAATTTATAATTAAATATTACTATCTAGCCATAATAGAGAGACAAATAGGAAAAACTTTCATCCTTGAAACTTGGACCATAGATACTAATCCCACCAATTCCCTGTAGCAAAATAAAAGCACATTCTAAGCAAGAATAAAATTCATTAGCCTATTTGATGCATATACGTGGCATGTCAGTTGGAAAGTAAATGCATTCATCACTAAATATATCCAGGCCTACAAACAAAAGTTTAGCTCACATTTCCTTCCGTAAAGTCTCCTCCTTGAATCATGAAATCTTTGATTATATGATGGAAGGAGCTTCCTTTGTAACCATATCCTTTCTCACCTGTTAAAGGATTATTTAGCTTGATATATAAAATTCAAAGTTACAAAATCCATTTAAGAGTAGAAATCCAACAGCAGCAAGAAAAAGGCTGCATAAAAACTTGATTGCTTGCCTGTACACAAAGCACGGAATTTTCAGTTGTTTTGGGAACATTATCTCCAAATAGGCCCAAAACAATCTTGCCCATAGTCTCACCTCCAACTTCTACGTCATAGAAACACTTGGTTGTCCCCTTGGCTTGAAGCTTTAGAGCCTAAAGGTAACAAAACCATGTAAGAAAATCATGTTAATAATAGTAGAAGAGATTATTGAGCATGTTAGTGTGGAATGCTCATGCACACATCACATAGAGAAACTTAAACCACGCACATTGTAATTGAAAATCATGAAGAAAAAATTAGGAGTGAGTGCGAACTGAACATTGTGACAATCTAAATTGGTTTATGAATTGAAAAAAAAAATACCTATTTTGATAAACGAGCATCAAACTCTGGTTGCGGTTGTGGCATTGTCGGTGCTACTACTTGACCACTTTGAGTTAGGGTAGAAAAAATAAGAACCGAGTTAGGGTAGATGATATAGTGAGATAAAATCAAAATCGAATCTAAATCGAACTTGAAATCGAAAGAGGCATGGAGACGAAATTGAATTTGAAAATGAAAGTAGGGAGGCGTGCGAAAGTTGTTGCATCCTTTAGAATAACACTTTCAGAGCGAGAGATACAGAATTCCAAATTAAATTTTTTTAAAATACATAAAAGAGCAAAAATAAAAGATAAGGTGAAATCCAAATTTGACTGTGTTTTCTAAAAAAACCTCAGGTATGTAGTAGGGTTTTCAAAATCTCTCTTATGTTTATTTTTAGTAGAAGTTATAATAATCTCAACTAATAAATTTCCTTTAAAATTGTATATTTTTGTGGTGATTGATCTGAAATTCCAAAAATAATGTTGAAAGTTTGTTATAAATTTATTTTAAATAAATAAATAAATTATATTAAAATATTAAATTTTAAATTAATATTAACTCTATCAATATTATAATAAAATTAATTAATTACAAATTGATTACTACCATTTTAAAAATTTCTAATTAAAATAAGAAATGAAAGCTTAATTATCTATAACAACATTTATTTAAAAATGTTACAATATCAGTATTAACATTATTTATGGTAACATTTTTAATTACTTATGGTAACATTTTTTAACAAGTATTACTATAGTTATTCATAAGGTAACATGTCCAATAAATGTAAAAAAATGTTGCTAAATCTAATAATTCCTATAGTGGATGATAAAAGATACTAATTAAAAATTATTTATTCAAAAAAAAAAATTATTATAATTTATAAAATGTTAAAAAACAATGTTACATTATTGATAAAAAAGTAACATTTTTAATAATTATGATAAAAAAATGTTACTAAAGATAGAAAAGTGTAATCATCTATAGTAACATTTAAAAAACAATGTTACATTATTGATGATTGTATTCTTTGTAAGTACATTTTTAAGAAAAATGTAACTATAGCATGCATATAGTAACATTTTTAATAAATGCAGCCAAGCAAATGTCATTATAGCTACTATATGATGTAGTGCGCATATGGCATCAGAGTTATCTCAGTTGCTTCATAGTGTAGTATTTGGTATTCCTACTCCACTTCCTCCTTCAAGGTCTCATGATTATGATCATTCCATTCCTTTGTTGAAAGGCACGACACCGGTCAAAGTTAAACCTTATAGATATCTCCATAGTTAGAAAGAAGAAATCAAAAAAATTGATAAAGGATTGTTGGAAAAAGGCACTATTCAACCAAGTAGAGTTCTTTTTCTTCCTAAATTATTTTATTTAAAAAGAAAGATGGTTCATTGATGACCTTCCTCCCAATAGAATGACGTTCAACATGGATGAGGATGTGAAGAGGAGTTACAAAAGCTTAAGGTGAGGTAGATATGGAGGTGTTTGGGTTCGATAATTTGAGATCAACTCTTAAGGAAGAAAGCTAGAGTAGTCCTATAGAGGAGCTAGTATAAGGTGACTTAGAGACTAGTAAGATACAATTTTGCAGAGTTTCTTTATTAATCTCGAAATGATTTTTACAATGTATGATGACCACTACTTATAGGGTAAGGAAACCCTACAAGAGTCTACAAAAATGAAAGGGAAATTCAAGCTCTATTGATAGTCCATTATTTATATGGTCATTTCTAACATCCGAATTTAAAGTTTAATATGAACTTTGAATAAGAAAATGTCTAAGATATTAGGGTTCTCATTAATAAGTTTAGATTTATGTATAACAGATTAGGACTTGTTAAATAGTGGTGTAAATGCTAGAGTGAGAATTAGAAGTATATTGTTTAATGTTTTTTATATTCATTTTATTCATGAAATCTAACCCCAAAGAAGCCTTTACCATATAGTAATTTCATAAATTTTATTGCTCTCTAAGTCTTAGATTTATTTCATACGCATCAACATTTTTCATTCTTTAAAAGTTCTTAGCCTTAATTAGTGAATAAACATATTTTTTTTCTAAACAACACAAGTCTATATGGGTAACAATATCTACACTTGCCAATTTTTGTAAAATGCGACTAGAGGGTCAAAGGTCATAGCCACCAACCAAGGGTGTGTACGTTGGTAAGGAAACTTCCACTCTTCCTTATTCCTATTCCATTTTCATTTTCCATGCACTTTCACTCCCTCTTATATTTTCCATCACCATAATTTCACGTAAGTTGTGATATTGTTCAGGTCCCATTTCTCCTTCCATCTAACCACGAAACCTATCAAGATCCACTCAAAAACCCTAAACAACATTCAACCTTCACCCACCATCCATATATTCACCAAAAAGATGTTTAAACTTTCTCTCTCAAACACATACACCATTCCTTTAGCCCAAGCCCTTTTACCACCACCCAATATTCGTTAATTTTCATCAAACCAAGAAAGAAACCTACCACTAACCTTTCGCAACATAATGATGTCTTCTTCTTAGCTCCACAAAGTGATGCACATAGCAATATGACTCCATTAAAGGTTGTAGAAGCTATAAAGGATGAAAGAGAAGTGTTTTTGGTTTAGTGGAGGTGAAGATATCTTAAGAGAGAGGAGGCCAACTCTCAAGGAAAGACGCTAGAGTAGACTAGTTATGAGGGTTTTAGAATGAGCTCAAGTAAAAGGAATGTGCACTCATTTTGGCAGCAATTCAATTCTCAAATTCAAGTTGGATTTTACATGAGCTAAGCCTTGTATTTATAGTGTAAAAGTAAAACAAGATGTCTCCAAAAAGGAGAAGGAAAAATGGTCTACAAAATTGAATTTTGGAGCGAAAAGGAGAACATCACTAGTGTAGTTGATGAAGATGTGACAACCTCATCAAGCTCTATGGATGACAACCCTAGGAGGATCACTAGGAGCATGACAAAAGGGAAGGCATCATCCTCTTTATTTTGCATTACTCTAGTTTCAATTTCATGAAGTTGGTTTTGGTTGACTATTTTAAGTTAACTTGTTGACCTTGACTTAGGGGTTGACTTGTTGACTCAAGATTAACTTAACCTTAAACCAACATGCTAATGTCACTTATTTGCTTTTGTAGGAATAAGAGAGAGGGGACCGCATAGGAGGACACTTGGCATATCAAGGAGGAAAGAGAAGGAGCAAGACCTTTTAGAAGCATCTAGAGAGGGGGCAACCCACATGCCATGGACACCAAGACTTCTAGAAACTTCTAGAAGCATTCTTTAGAGCCTTGGCCGTGAAGTCTTGCCACCTAGATGGCTTGGCCGATAATCCCTTCTAGAAACATCCATGTGCACCTATGTTGACCTACCTTCTAAAACATGCTAGATTTATTTTTGTAATCCTCATACTTTGTTGTTTTGTCAAGAGGCCCCTAAACTCTTCTATGTGAGGGGACCTCTAACACTTGTATAGGTGTTGAACATTTTGAGAAATTTATACACTTTGTGTTTCAACCTTTTGTGAGAGCATTCCTCCAGAGAGAGTGGATTTCTTTCAAGCCTTATCTTGCCTTGGCAAGTGGCGGCATTCACCACTCATCTTCAAGGTTGCCATGGCTTCTTCTAGCCTAACCTTGTAGTGGCGTGATCCTTCCATCTACTCCATTTCCTTTACTTATCATTTTATGTTTCTTCACTTATTGGTATTTCGGTCTTTCATCTCTTTTATGTGTTTCCTTTTGTTTCTCAATTGTAATCAATCCTTTCTTCTCTTCTCTAGAACCTTCAAAATGAACCTTCACATCTAGATAACTTGCTATCTTAATGTGCAGTGGGAATTTCCTTGGTTTTCTTAAGAAATCATCACTATATTCATTAATCTTCTAAAAGGAACATGATAATCCTACTCAATAGTTTTCTCTTTTTACCTCACCCTTTAGGTCTCGGTTCTAGTGCATACGTCACTTATCAAAATGCAATGTCATTTTTGTAATTAACTAGAACTTATAGGCTTCAGTTGCATGTAAACCAAAGCATATAACATGTTTTGGCTGCAGTTACACAACAATTGAGACCTAAGACTGTGCAGAAATTCAAATTTTATTATTATTTAATCAGGTGGAAGTTATATGCATCGGTTTTAAAATGACCAAGGCCAAAATAGGAGATTATATGCTTCGGGTTAAAATTATAACTAAGGCATAAGGTTATATGCTTTGGTTATTAATTAGAACCGATGCCTAAAGTTCAATTTATGGGTTTTATTGGGGAAACTTTTTCGCAGAGCCATGGTCTTCTTCCTCTATCGCGTTCACCTACTTCTTCTTCCACTATACAACTTCGCGCTTGGCTCACCCTCTACAACAGGTTCCTCCTCGCGATGATGGACGGTGGTTGTGGTGGTATAGTCGTTAACACAATGGTGTTGGGTGGTTCTTCCTCCCGTGAGCAACTCCATTGGTTGTGGGTTTTTCGTCGATGGAAGCGGCTTCACACGACGTAGTGGACACTTCCTAGCAACTCTATTTCGTCTTCTTGTCTTTGACAGTAGTGACTTTTCTCCCCTTGAATGAATTTGTGGTGCTACTTCTTTTATTCGGCTACTTCTCCATTTCCCTCATATCGCTAAATTTTGATTCCATTAGTGAGTGATTCTGTGATACTTTTGCTTTTCGTATTACTATTTTTGTGCATTGGTTTATTGCCCGTTTGTGTGCATTAAAGGTGGTGGCATGAATGTTATATGTTTTGTGCAATTTAGTGAAATGAAATATGGTTGGAAGAGAAGGTCCATGTAGTTTATTGTAATGGATTGGAATGTTATTTTTTTTTGTAGGTGATATTTATTCAAAAGTTGTAGTGTGCACCAAGTTGGGAGTGCTAGTGGTTGGTAGTGTAAGACCCGTGAAATTAAATAATTAATTAATAAGTGCGGGTGGTGGAGACTTTAATGACATTAAATGCTAACTATCATGACGGGGAAAAGTACTAGCTCAAGTGGTTGAGAGTACTTAATTGTGTGAGAGGACTTGGGTTCGAGTCCTGTGTATGCCTTTTGTGTTATTTGATTTATTATTATTTTGATAATCTATTTGTGACTAGTGAGTGATATTATAATTATAGGATTATAATAGTTATCACTAAATATGAATTGACATAATAGTTGTGCTTTGGCCTTATGAGTGGAGGGTCATGGGTTCAAATCTTGTTAGATATGAAAGGGAAAAGGTAAACTTAGCATAAGGGGGCTGGAAACCATTATATAATGAAAATCCTTTAATAGAAATTAAAACACCATAAAGCCTATTTTCGTTTTAACATTTAAACCCCTAATTGAGAGACATATAAAACGTCATTTTGAGGGAAAAATAAGGTTTTGGCAGTGATGTCATTGGGTTTTGGAAAGGGGAACGAAATTTAGAGAGTGAGAGGCTGAATTGGGAGGAAGTTTGAAGCAAAACTGTGGTGACAAAGGAACATTCATTTTTTTTCTCTCAATTTGAAGCAAGAAGCTAGGTTAGGGGAGTTTTCCTTTGTGTGTGTAAATTACATGATATGTATTATGATTTTCTGTCATTGCCTTCTCAATTGGAATATGAGTGTTGTGAATTCGTGTATGTGGTTTTAAGTTTCAAAACCCTTTTATGCATTATATGTTTTGGGAATGAGGGTTTTTCGTATTGAATGGTTGTGGATGCCTAAATCTTGTGTTTTGGTAGTTTAAATGGATATAAAGCATGTTTACATGGTTTGATTATTGGAATAGATGGAATGGGATTGATTAAACTATATTTTTATATGGTTTGGGTAAATTGTGTGCATGAACAGAGATGAAACTCTGCAAATCTCGCCCAAGCAAGTCCATCTTGTCTAAGCGAGAGTTGCAGAACCTCGTTCTAGTTTTTGGTTCGCGTTGCTCGCTTAGGCGACCTTGCGTCAGTGTTGAGCGACAAATACGCTCGCTTAGGCGAGAATGGCTCGCCTAAGCGAGGTCGCGATGAAACCTATGCGAGTTAGGTGTGACTTCTCGTCCAGGCGAGGGGTTTTGGGGTGTTGAGGGACAGGGATGCTCGCTTAGGCGAGAATGGCTCGCCTAAGCGAGGTCGCGATGAGTCCTGATGCTGTTTATTTCGAATCCTCGTCAAGGTGAGGGCTGTGTGTTTTGAGCGAACGTGGGTCTCGCCTAGGCGAGACGGGCTCGCCTAAGCGAGATGATGTGTTGCAGCCACTGTTTCACACTCGCTCAGGCGAGGTGCGTTAGCTTAAGCGAGGCTGATGGACTAGCTTGTGCGAACACCATTGGCTTAAGTGAGAATGTTAAAAATCCATGCTTGTGTGTGTTGTTTGAGCTATTTTTTTCTATGTATCCTAAATTATGGGAAGTATATACATGTTTTGTGGTGTTTAGGCTTGAAGGACTAAGTCCATAGAATTTTGGGATGTGCTTGGTTTGAGTCGCAAACGAGGAGTTCGTGATGGGTGGACTGCATGCGGAACGTGAACAGTTAAGTTCACCGGAGGTACTCTCGTTGGGATAGGTGAGTGAGGGAGTTCATCTTATGCTCAACTTGAGAATGCTATGAGCGAGGGAGTTCATAGTAGGAAAGGTGAGTATGCGTGTCCGGGTCTGAGTGAGGAGTTCGGATGAACGGGCGTGAGAGTCCGTGAAGCAAGACTACAAGCGGGATAGGCTTGTAGGTTGACCTACCTTAGAAAACATGCATGATTTACTAGCTGGGATTTATTTCATATTTAATTATGTTTATGTGCATAACTCACCCTATCTGCTTGTCTGTGGCGATGATCAGGTAACTTGTTATCCGAGAGCAGATAATGTTTCAGGTGAGCCAGGAGATGCTTAGTGGCAAAGTGAGGGATCAACCTACATGGGGATTTTATAAAGACTGTTATTAAATTTTCTTGTAATTTGAATTATTGATTTTTACTATTTTGATCTTTAAATTGTAAAAGGGATTTTGGAATATTTTGACTCTTAATATTTTATGGTGGATGTTTATGGTTTTAAATTTCCCGCGTTTTGGGGAAATGGTTTACTAATAAATGAGGAATTTATTTATGTCTCGTTAATTTTATTTTTTTCTAAGTAATATCCTACCGGGATGTTACAGGTAGTGCGCCTAATTGGCACGAAAACGTCTTTTGTATCTTTATTGTTGGTGACGTGTCATGCTCATAGGTGCCTATAATCTTCTAACCTTTATTTTTAATAGGAGTCTATATTTTTTTATGCCACTTATTTAGATGTTAGATATGTTATTAATTATATGATTAAATATATTGTGTTAGCCTTAGTTTCCCATTTGAGATTGAATACAAAAATTATTTATTGTCTCTAATTTTTCTTTTTCGAAAAATTTTTTGTGCCCTCTTGGATGGAGAAGATCTCCAATAAATCGAGGTATTCAATAAGCCAAGGAATCAGGCGAAAATTCAAGTCAAAAAACATGTCTCCATATATCCGAGGTCATTGCAAGAATCCAGAAGGATGTCTCCATAGAGTCGAGGTTATTGCAAGAATCCAGAAGGATGTCTCCCTAGGATCGACATCACTGGGGGTAGCTGGTTGAAGGTTCAAGATTTGCGAGGATGTCACCCAAGGAACAACCTCCCTAGAGAAAGCTAAGGCTGAGAGGAGAATATTCGATAATATAAAAGAGAATCTTGGAGAAAAATCGCATCTACATTTGATGAATATAAAACATATTAGGAGATATTATTGTTGTTATTTACTAATTATCTTCTGATTAGATTATTTGAGAATATTTGATTATGTATATTTACAAAAATTGTACCCGACTTGCTTATAAATAAAAGTGTTACGTCCGCGATCAAGGGAGGAGAATTATTTTGGCATAAGTGCATCATTAGCAAAGGTTAAAATACTTCTTTCTTTTTGTCTTCGGTCTAAGGTTATTTTACACCTTTTTTTAGCAGAATAATTTTATTTTCTAAGACATAATTTAAGAGGAGACAATACTAATAATTTAAATGTATTCAATCTTGAATTGTCCAGTTGGACAGTTAAAAAGATTATTCATTCTCTAGTACTTTATTAGTGCATATATATTTTAATATACATATCTTAAAATTCATGAATATTTTTCAACTGTACTTTGTATTGATCTTCGGGTGCATATTTGATTGTGGTTGATAATAACTTTCATTTTGTGTATCCTAAAGACCATGCGAAATGTTGGCAAAATTTTGTAAAATTTAAGATATGTATTTTAAAAGTAATATGTTCCAATAAAATAAAGAAAGTGAATCGTCTTGAATGGGATAGGGTCAGACCTTGATTACACAAGCGACGTGAGCATTTATTCAAAAATTACTGAAATTGTTCATGCAATTTCACTATAGATACGTATGGATCGAGATTAGATTAATTCACCACGCATCAGTGCTAAGTATGAGAACGAAGTACAAGAATTTATACAATTTACGCAACGTTATGGGGGTAGAAGTGATGAGAGGTGAAGTTTAGATGTCCTTGTGTCAACTATTTGAGTGGGAGAAAGTTGAATGCAACTCAGGTTAGAGAACATCTTATTTGTGATGGTTTTCTTAGAAGTATACAATATGGACATGGCAATAGCGAATTAATAGACTTTCCAATTGTTTCCCGAAATGAATATGTTATCGATTTCACCATGGAAGAGCGACGGAAAGAACGAGTGCAAAAAGACAATATGGAGGACATGATACAGGATGTTGGCGCAAAAGCTTTTACACAAGTGCATGTGTATCAGACGATGTCTGCTGATGCGGAAACTCCGTTGTATGTGAGTTTAACTAAGTTCACGCGGTTGTCAACGATTTTAAGACTTATGAATTTGAAAGCGACCAATGGGTGGACGGATAAAATTTTCACAGAATTGCTTGTTCTTTTGAATGAAATGTTTCCCAAGGAAAATACTCTACCCACTCGAAACTATGACGCCAAGAAATTTCTTTTTCCGATGGGTATGGAGTATAAAAGGATACATGCATTTCCTAATAATTGCATGTTATACAAAAAGGAATTTGAAGATTTAAAAAAATGTCCAAAGTGTGGGTTATTACAGTACAAGCAGAAAAGAAACAGTGAAGATAGTGGTCAAATAGAAAAGGAAGGATCTGCTTTGAAAGTAGTCTGGTACTTTCCAATCGTGCCCATACTTAAGCGTTTGTTTGCAAATCCTAAAGAAGGTAACAACCTTAGATGGGATGCAACTGAGAGAAGATGTGATGGACTACTTCGTCATCCAGTTGATTCAATGCAATGGAAGAATATTGATCAGAAATTTTTCAAGTTCGGTCAAGAATGTAGAAATGTTATGTTTGGCTTACAAACCGATGGAATGAATGCATTCAGTAATTTAAGTACAAATCACATTTGTTGGCCCATTATATTATTCATTTACAACTTATCTCCTAGAATTTACATGAAGAGAAAATACATGATGTTGTCTTTGATGATATCTAGTCCAAAGGAGCCTGGAAATGACATTGATGTATATCTCAATCCAATAGTTGAAGACTTGAAGTTATTGTGGGTTGATGGGGTTGAAGTATTTGATGTTGTTGCTTCTAAAACTTTCATGATGCATGCAATGTTATTTTGCACCATTAATGACTTTCCAACTTACGGTAATTTGTTGGGGTACAATATCAAGGGTCATAAAGCATGTCCTATATGTGAAGAAAACACTACATATCATCAATTGAAAAACAAAAGGAAGACTGTGTATCTACGCCATTGAAGGTTTTTCCAAGCTAATCATCCTTATCGAAGGTTAAAGAAAGCATTCAATGGACATCAGGAGAATGACGAAGCACCAATTCCATTGACTAGCCTTCAAATTCATGAAAAAGTTAATAAAGTACATCATCTATTTGGGAAAACATTCAAGAAGTCATCTGCATTGAGCCCTTGGAAAAAAAATCAATATTCTTTTATCTTCCATATTGGTCGAAGTTACAAGTTAGGCATTGCATAGATGTCATGCATGTAGAGAAGAATGTGTGTGATAGCTTGATTGGTACACTACTTAACATTTAGGGAAAGACAAAAGATTGAGTAAATGCTCGTTTGGATTTGGTTGAAATGAAGATCCGAGAAGACTGTTGCCTCTTGCATAGGCGTACTTATTTGCCTCTTGCATGTTACACTATGTCCAGACAAGAGAAGATAAGTTTTTGCTTATGTTTAAAGAGTGTCAAGGTACCTCAAGGATACTCTTCAAATATTCAGAGTTTAGTGTCCATGCAAGACTTGAAGCTTGTT
>Ga0214542_1010542_pt1 | contig 13405 bp, 12 predicted proteins | sample CNSS1metaG_FD_160096 | JGI IMG/M metagenome (GOLD analysis project Ga0214542, IMG submission 160096) | Root nodule microbial communities from cowpea collected in UCLA plant growth center, Los Angeles, California, USA - CNSS1 | ecosystem: Host-associated > Plants > Roots > Nodule | place: USA...
CCAAAGTGTGCTAAAAACAAAGGAGACCAAAGGTACATAGGTACACTTGCTTCATGCCTTTTACTTTATGCTTTATGCCTTTGCTTTACTCTCTCCTCCACATCATTTATGCTCCCCAATCACCTTGCGCCACCTAGAATTGCTTTCTTACTCCTAATTAACCTACAAAACAAATAAACATAGATTAACATGTTGGCTTAAGTCAAGTCAACTATAGTCAACAAGTCAAACATAGTCAAAGGTTAACAAGTCAACTAAAGTTGATTCATCTAAGTCAACTTTGGGAATCTAAAATAACAAACACAAATGAAAGGGATGAATGATTGGTGAACTTCCTTTCTAAATATGCTTAGTCTTCTTAAGCATGTGCCTCCATCCTTGGTTGGGGTCAATCCTTCATCACTAGGAGCACCTTTTATATAGAAGAGTTTAGGGGCCTCTAAGCAAATAAAAGATACCTAAGGATGTCTCTACAAAAACCTAACCCTAGCTTCTAGAAATTAGGTCAAATAAGGTTACGAAAATGAGAGACAAAAGAGCCAACTATGGTGTGTGCAAGGCTAATTTCGTTCTAGCACAAAAGGAGACAAACAATGTGTCTCATTTGTCTCCAAAAGGTGGCCAAAATGTGCTAAAAACAAAGGAGACCAAAGGTACATAGGTAAACTTGTTTTATGCCTTTTACTTTATGCTTTATGCCTTTGCTTTACTCTCTCCTCCACATCATTTATGTTCCCCAATTACCATGCGTCACCTAGCATTGCTTTCTTACTCCTAATTAACCTATAAAGCAAATAAACATAGATTAGCATGTTGGCTTAAGTCAAGTCAACTATAGTCAACAAGTCAAACCTAGTCAAAGGTCAACTAAAGTTTATTCAACTAAGTCAACTTAGGGAATCAAAAATAACAAACACAAATGAAAGGTATGAAGGATTAGTGAACTTCCTTTCTAAAGTCTTCTTAAGCATGTGCCTCCATCCTTGGTTGGGGTCAATCCTTCATCAAATAGGCACTATAGAATATATTTACATTAATATTCAATAAAAGGGGAGGATTATAGGAGATTTCCTATTTACGTGGAGTAATTGAGAATCCCTAATAGCTATGTATTAAAAGTATAGAATAATCTATTAAAGACAGAATAAATATATTTATGCACACTAACATCCCCCCTCAAATTGATGCTGGTAAATCAACCACCAAAAATTTGCCAACAAGAAATTGATGGTGTTGTCGAGGCATAACTTTGGTAAAGATATCTGGAACTTGAAGATCAGTAGAGATGTAAGGAAGAGAGATGACATTGGTGGTCAAGACCTCTCGAATATAGTGATAATCCACTTCAATATGCTTGGTACGTTCATGAAACACTGGATTTGCAGCAATCTAAATAGCACTTGTATTGTCTGCATGAAGAGGTGTAGATGTAGGTTAGGAAAACCCAAGCTGGTCCAAAAGACTAGTTAACCACACAACTTCAGCACAAGCAGCTGACATTGAACGATATTTAGCCTCAGTAGAAGATTTAGAAACACGATCCTGCTTCTTACATTTCCAAGAAATTAAGGCATCACCAAGAAACATACACCAACCTGTAGTAGACCTACGAGTATTCAGACATCCTACCCAATCAGTATCACTATATGCCATAAGTTGTAAAGATGAGGCTTTGGGAAAGAATAACCCACATGTAGATGAACCTTTAAGATATCAGATAATATGACGAACCACTGCAAAATGAAGATGACGAGGAGAAGACATAAATAGGTTGACCTAGTGAACAACATACAAAATGTTAGGTCTAGTAGTGGTGAGATAAATAAGACTGCCGACCAAACACCGATAGAGAGTGGGATCAGGCAAGAGATCTCCTTCATCTTTTCTGTACTTGACATTTACTTCCATAGGAGTATCAACTAAAGTAGTTGTAGCTGAACTCGCCAATTTGATTAAATCTTGAATATGCTTTTGTTGGTTTAAAAAGATGACATTGGATTGATGATGAACCTCCAATCCCAAAAAATATGTGAGTTGTCCAAGATCTTTCATGCGAAATGTTGCATGAAGCTCAGTTTGCAACTTAGTAATTAACTCATGATCAGTTCCTATAATAATGAGATCATCCACATAAACCAATAAGAGAACGATACTGGTGGTAGACTTGTGAAAGAAGAAAGAATAGTCATATTGACTCTGTGTAAAGGAGAACTTAAGCAAAGTAGTACGAAACTTCTCAAACCAAGCCTGAGGAGCCTGTTTAAGCCCATACAAGGAATGCCGAAGTTTACAAACATCAGAAAAGGAAGAAGGAAGCATACCAGAAGGAAGTTTCATGTAGATTTCTTCTTTGAGATCACCGTGAAGAAAAGCATTCTTCACATCCATTTGATGCAATGGCCAAGATTGTGAAGCAGCAATAGCAAGGATAGTCCGAATTGTAGTCATCTTAGCAACAAAAGCAAATGTCTCCTCATAATCAATCCCATACTCTTGTCTATTACCAGGAGCGACCAGTCGAGCTTTATAGTGATCTAATGAGCCATCAAATCGAAGTTTGATAGAGAACACCCATTTACTTCCAATAGGTTTTACCGTGGGAGGACAAGACACAATATGCCATGTGTGATTTTCTTGAAGTGCTTGTAGTTCTTATTGCATTGCCTTTTTCCAACAGTCATGTTCCATAGCCTGGGTATAACTGGAAGGAATAAAAATAGACGACAATGTAGTGGATAAAGAAATAGGTGTAAAGAAGCCATACCAACCAGGAGGTTTTGATGATCGAGTGGACCGACGAAGAGGTAGAACAAATGTGACAGGATTAAGTGTCGGCGGAGGGACATAATCAAGTGTCGGAGTGTAACGTCTCATTTAATTAATAAACCAAATTAAAAGGAAACGTCACATAGAATAATATGTTAAGCAGTCCTGGAGTACAATCACAACTCCGTACAATAACCAAGGCACACCACGATGCCAAAATAAAACATAGAGGAATAACGACAAAGTTTTCAAAAAAAGAAGCTCAAAGGCCAGACAATACATGGGCCATTGCCCTAAAAGAAAAGCCCAATCAGCACAAGAAGTCCAGCCCAGGAAGACTATGCAGCGAATTCATCTCTCCTCTGTTGACCACGATTTCCTCTCGCATCTGCTCCCCTCAATAAATTGATGATCATCGCAAAAGTAGAAGAACAACATATAAGCAATCAAACAAGCAAAGGGTAAGCTAGAGCCAAAAAGATTTTCATCATGAAATCAAGTATACTTTCACAGTCCAATATACATACAACACCCAAGCATGTTTTGACTTTCAAATCAATACACTAAGACTTGACTCATCCGGATACATATAACCTGGTCAGATTTAGTGGATGCTTGCACTTGTGGTGGATACCTCTGCTCACCCCCGAGTTGCTCACCCCCGAGCTATGTGTTACAAGTGTTACAATGAATCAATTCCCTCACACACAAGGTTAGCCCTTAATGAGTTTCAGGCCTCCTGCTACTCTCATCACAAGAGTTAGTCCGCTCTAAGTGAGACTAACTGACTCCTTAGAGTGTCAGGATGCAACCTTACCTTGAATCTTTACCAGACTATATAGATGGGGCACCACCATGGACACCCACTAACAAAGGCTATGGAATTACGTCCCGACCACTGAAGCACGACCCTGAAATCTCACCTAGAGATTCCAAGGAATTACGCACTGACACAGACCAATCATACTCAATCAATAAAGAAAGATTTATCATGCACATAACTCTCATGCCAACCTTTATAACCAAATCCTCATTCATATTCGATGTTGAATCCATTCCAACTCATCATTCCCAATCCATGAATATAGAATTTCACCTCATACCAATACCATGCCATTTTGATACCAACCATTTCATTGAAATCACATGCCAAGATTTATCCAAGCTCATCATTCACAACTCATACACCCTCTTACTCATGCATATTCACTCATCTCATGCTTTAACATAGCAATCCAACTTAACATCACATTATGCAAACGATTTAGGGATTTTAGAAATAAAACTGCAACTTGTGTAAGGCTCAGAAAATTTTTGTATTTATATTCAAATTAAATATGATTTAATCAAGAACCAAATGAAACAAGAACCAACTTAATTGAATAACTATAAAGAAAGTTGTAAACCAAACAAGAACCAAGGTCAATGTTGTCAACAACTAAACTACAGTGATCTTGTGATAAAAACTGCTCTCACTATAGAGCTCCGATTCAAGATCGGACCTATCAAAGTAAAAAAATATGTGTTAAGGATCAGATGTTAAAATATCAGCTCGATCCAACGGTTAACGAAGTAGTAACGTTCATTTTACGAAAAGTGTGCAGTGTTGTCAACAACCAAACTACAGTGACCTTGCCATAAAAACCGCTCTCACTATGGAGCTCCAATTAAAGATCCGACCGGTCAAAGTCAAGAATTTTGTGTTAAGAATAAGCTGTTAAAATTTCAGCTCGATCCGACGGTTAACGCAGTAAGAATCGTCATTTTACGAAAAGTGTGCAATGCAGAAAAAGGGTAGCGCCACATCAATCAAACATACTCGCACACCATACATTTTTATTCGACCAACAGCCTCATTCAAGCATCACAGCCATACAAACAGACCAAAAATCGGCTAAATAACTTTAAATACATAAACCCTGGCTTCCCTTACTTGGAAATAAGCTAGCAAAGACTTCGACATCCAATAGCCGAGCACGGCAGCTCACGAAACAGATTTATGAAATGGAGCAAGAAATGAGGTTGAGCTACTTGACCAAGATTGGGGCTAAATCCTAGTAGAGTCTCTTAGGGAAAAAGAGAGTGTGAGAGTATTGTTTCTGCAAGAATGACAGAAGTGAGAGGGGTTTGGCTGCCTTAGGGGCCTTGGACACCCTATGGGCCAGCCCTTAGGCCCATTAGATTAGGGGTAGCCCTTTAAAAATTAGGGCAGAAAAAGAGGGTTTTACACGGAGCAGAATCAGGAAGGGTACTAGAAGGAAGATGACGTCTTGTATACACTAAACCAGGCTTGAATCGTTCCACAGTGTGAGCAGAGTCTAAAAAATGTGGCATGAAGGAAAAATATGAAGATGATGGTCCAACATAGGAGGGAAAGAAAAACTAATTTCAAAGAACACCACATTCCTAGAAACTCTAATGCGACGAAGCTGCAGATCATAACAAACATAACCTTTTTTATTAATAACATAACCTACAAAAGCACACTTAACAGATTGATTAATGAGTTTGTGACGTTCATGAGGAGCAAGATGTACAAAACAAACACAACCAAAAGTACGAAGATTAAAGTAAGAAGGAGAATACCCAAACAACTTATAGAAAAGAGAAACATTATGGAGAGTAGGAGAAGGTAACCGATTTATTAAATGAACAGTAGTGGAGAGAGCTTCACACCAAAAACGAAGAGGAACAGAGGATTCTAGCAAAAGAGTGCGAACAACATCAAGAAGATGAAGATTCTTTCTTTCAGCAACACCATTTTGTTGTGGTGTTGAAGGACAAGAACGCTGAGATAGAATTCCCTCATTTTGAAGAAAAATTTGAAATGCGTTAGACATATATTCACCTCCAGAATCTGATCTTAAAATTTTTATGTGAGCAGAGAATTCAGTCTTAAGGAAAGAAACAAAACGTTGACAAACAGAGAAAACTTCTATTTTAGACCGAAGAAAATATACCCAAGTAAATCGACTGTAGTCATCTATGAATGTGACAAAATACTTATAACCTGCATGAGATACTATAGGAAAAATCCTCCAAACATCACTATGAATAATGTCAAAACATTGATTTGCCCGAGATGCATTATGAGGAAATGGTAAAGTTTTACTTTTACCAAGTTTACAGGTAGTACAATCAAAAGAAATAGGGGAGTTTTTATTGCCCAAAGAACCATATTTAAACAAGGTACTAAGTACATGAGAATTTGGATGGCTTAAACAATTATGCCACATTTTATTTAGCTGTCTATCATCGTCACAAACTAAAGAAAAAACAGGACAATATGTGGAAGGCGAGATGCATAGCGGAAAGAGTCGTCCTACTTTTGGTCCCTTCAGAATGATCTTCCTTAACACTTGATCCTGCACAACACAACCAAAACGAGAAAATTGGACATTATAATCATGATCAACTAATTGGCCAATAAATATGAGATTTGTGGAAATATTAAGAGACACAAAGACATTAGGCAAAGAAGATGAAAAATCACCAATAGCACTAATAGGTAAGGAGGTTCCATTAGCTGTGTAAATTTGTTGATTGTCATCATAAGGTTTCACATTGGATAGGGACACAACAAAATTTGTCATATGGTTAGACGCTCCAGAATCAAGATACCAAGGTTGAGAAGAAACATAAGTGTTACCTGAAAGACCAAGGGCAGAAAAGGCTGACACAATCATTTGTTGTACAATTTCTGGAGTAAGATTGTTGGCAGGAGGTGTAGGAACAAAAGCTAGAGCAGGCAAAGCAGCAGAACTCAAAGCACCAACAAAAACATGATAAGTAGTGCCTTGTTTCTTTGCAGGGCGAATAGGACAAGCGAAGATAATATGCCCCTTTGTTTGCAATAGTTACAATTTTTTTGTGAACAATCCTTTGAAAGATGACCAAATCCCTTACAATTGTAGCATTGGACAGAATGCATATCTCTGGGCTTATTCTTTCCTTGGGCGACATAGGCCACACTAACCGGAGCAGTAGAATTCATATTTTGTTCCATAATTGTCTGCGTTTTGATTCGTTGTTCTTCTCGGAGAAGCTCACTCAAGCAAGCATCCAACATAGGCACAGGGTCACGATTCATCAGATTAGATCGAGTAGCGTTAAAATCAGATCGGAGCTTCATCAAAAATTGATATCGCTTACTAGTCTCATGCACAATTTGGACAACTGATAGGGCTTCACCAGAAATACCCACATAAATAATATTTGAGTATTAAGCCCAAAGATTTTGAAAACCAGAATAATATTCCTCAATTGATAGACTTCCTTGTTGAAATTAGCCATCTCATACTCCAATTGAAACCTTCGAGCTGCATTGGCTTGATGGTAAACCTTTTTCAAATAATCCCACATATCCTTAGCAGTGTTGTAAGGTCGAAGATTCAGGATAAAATGAGGCTCAACAGAGCTAAAAATTCAGGTCATGATTTGGGCATCTTTCGTTTCCCACTTCGCCAAATCTGTTGCATTTGTCGGAGCGGGAATTTTGCCATCAATATGACCCCATAATTCTTTGCCTTTGACAAAGCTTAAATTGGAATTCCTATGCAGCATAATTTTTTCCATTAAATCGAACCAGAAAAGTGTCGACTTTATCCGAGGCCATGATGAATAAGGACACAAAGAATGGGTTTTCAAAAACAAAACCAGAGAAGACAGGGGCGTGATGAACTCAAACCAAAGTGAATCAAACAGTGTGAGCGAGTAACCAGAACAAATCGAACAGCGTGAACGAGCAAGCAAAACGAATCAAAAAGCAGCGTGAGCGAGCAATAGCAACGATGAACCGTGAATTGAAGCGAACACGACAATCACAATGATATGAGAGTCAAAGTCGTGAACAAGAACAGATTCACGAACCAGCACCGCTCGTGAACCGAAACGACCAAGAAGCGAACAGGTTGAAGAACTCCCACCAATTGCGAACGTCAATCACAAGTTCGAAACCAACGATTGCAAATAGTGTGACGAAGATGGATTCCAAACAACGTGACAAAGATGGAGGCAGCGGAGCTCGATAACAACGTATTGAAGAAGAAGACCAGGATGGCAGCGGAACTCATCAAAGAAGAAGTTGGATGGAGAACAAGAGTGACCCACGGTTCAGAGTTGTAGCTCTTATACCATGTCACAATATCACGGTATATGAAAACATACTCCAATCCAATACTTAAGAGTGATTTTAGAATGACTTGCTTTTATTCTGCAGCCCCATTTTCTTAAATAGGCACTATAGAATATATTTACATTAATATTCAATAAAGGGGGAGGGATTATAGGAGATTTTCTATTTACATGGAGTAATTGAGAATCCCTAACGACTATGTATTAAAAGTATAAAATAATCTATTAAACAGAATAAATTATATTTATGCATACTTACAAATTTAACTTAGCATCGAACTTAACATGTAAGTTTTCGCATAATAACTGCAAACTTTTTTGTAACTCTTCTGAGAAAATTACAAACCTTTTCGTATAATGTCAAAAATTACAAAGTCCTTCGTACAATTTTTGTGACAAAAATTGTAAACTTATTGATTGCACACAACTATCCAAGTCTTTAATACGTATAAAAGGTTTATTGAACAACTCTTAAATCCATTCTTCATTATTTCTACATTAGTTTTCAACATATATGTAACAAGTAAAGAAACGAGAGAGAAGCACAAGCAATTATTGAAAAATACTCCTTGTATATCTACCCAGAAAGTTTGCTGAAAACAAGGAATATTCTAGGTACTGAAACAGAATTTGCAGAAAGGAAAAATTCAGAGAATGTCAGAGCCGTATAAGAAGAAAGACAGTCTTTTTCCCCCCCTCACTCTCTCTCCTCATAGTGCTCATATACTAGCTTTTGGACCACACAAAATCAGTCAACTTGGAATTGATTATTTTGGGCCGAGTGTTGCGCCTTATTGCTTCTTCAATTACGTTGTGTTTTTCTGTCTCAGGCCCAACATTTCCCTATGTGCTCATGTCTGCATTTTTTCTCGTTACATTACCTTCCCCTTTAAAAGAAACCTTGTCCTCAAGGTTGAAATGAGGAAAAGCTTGCGTAAGAGCAACAATATCCTCCCAAGTGGCTTGTGTATTGTCTAAACCTTCCCACTTGATTAAGTGTTGCTGCACTTATTGATGGTTCTTGAGAACAACTCTGGATTGTAATATAGCTTCGGGTTGCAAGACAAGCCCCACTTCTGAGTGGTTAATTGGCAAAGGCACGTAAGGATGGACGTGATCACATTTACACACTTTTAACTGAGAACAATGAAAAATTGGGTGAATTTTAGCAGATGAAGGCAATAAAAGTTTGTAAGCTACTTCACCAATTTTGTCGATTACAGGGAATGGCCCAAAGTATCGGAGACTAAGCTTTTGATTCTTCCGCAGAGACACTGAATGTTGTCTATAGGGTTGGAGTTTCACCAAGACCATGTCCCCAATTGCTAATTGGAGAGGCTTTCTACGTTCAACGGCATATTTTTTCATGTGTTGTTGTGCTTTCTGCAAGTGCAATTTTAGTCTATTGATTGTCACATCCCTTTCTAAAAGTAGCTCCTGAACACTAGGAAGATCTTGACTACTCCGTGTATATTTAATTATATGGGGTGGATCTCTGCCATAAACAGCCTTGAAGGGTGTCATGCCCGTGCTATGGTGAAAGGAAGTGTTGTACCAAAATTCTGCCCACGGCAGCAATTTATACCAAGCCCTTGGATTCTCATAAGTAAAACACCTTAGGTACATTTCAGTGCATTTGTTCAAAGCCTCGGATTGACCATCCGTTTGTGGATGGTATGCAGTGCTGAGTTGCAAAGTAGTTTCACTCAACTTAAAAAGGTGCTGCCAAAATTGACTAGTGAATACCTTGTCGCGATCAGAGACAACCGTTTGCGGAAAACCATGTAACTTGATGATTGTTCGCATAAATAACTCAACCACTTGTTGACTATTAAAGTCTGATTTCAAGCTTGCCAAATGAGCATATTTAGAAAGCCTATCAATGACCACCATGATGATAGTATGCCCATTTGAAGAAGGAAGGCCAGTGATGAAATCCATGGCCACATCTTCCCATATTTGAGTTGGAATGGGTAATGGTTGAAGCAAGCCCGATGGTAGTGTTGTATCATGCTTGGCCTGTTGGCAAATGAGACAATTTTGCACAAACTCCTTGATGTCTTTTTGCATACCATGCCAATAAAAATGAGTAGCGATTCGCTGCAATGTTCTAGTGAAACCAGAGTGGCCACCCAACAATGTATTATGGAACTCCTGCAGAACGTTATGCACCAGATTATGTCCCTTGGATAAAACTAATCGCCCTTTCCAATAGAGTAAGTTATCCGAAACTAGTAGTGTGGATTAGGAGGCCTATTTTGTAAACAGAGTTGCATTATTGTATGCAAGTGCAGGTCTGCTGCAAGGGCTTCCCTTAAGGTTGGAAGTAACTGTAGTTGAGGATGAGACACTGTCATCAAGAAGGAACGAGAAAGAGAGTCGGCAACCACGTTCTCTTTACTAGGTTTATACTCAATGGTGAAGTCATACCCAATCAACTTGTGCAACCAATTTTGTTGCTCAGGTGTATGAACAACTTGGTCTGTGAGAGATCTAAGGCTTGTTTGGTCAGTCTTTATGACAAACTTATGGCCAAAGAGGTAATGTCGAAATTTTGCTATTGCTTCTGTTATCGCAAAAAATTCTCTAGTATAGCCTGACTGGCACTGCATCCTCGGATTAAGCTTTTTGGAAAAAGAAGCAATAGGATGTTGGTCTTGACTCAAAACAGCACCAATACCCACCCCGAAGGCATCGGTCTCCAAAGTGAATGGTTTTGAAAAATCAGGTAAAGCTAAGACTGGGGCCTTGGTAATAGCATGCTTGAGCAATGAGAAGGCTTCGTTTGCAGCTGCCCCCCAATACAAATTTATCCTTCTTAAGCAAATCCGTCAAGGGTGTAGCAATGACTGCATAAGATTGGATAAATTTTCTATAATAACCAGTGAGGCCAAGGAACCCTCTCAACTGCTTAACATTTTGCGGTATTGGCCATTTTAAGACTGCTTGGACTTTATCTTTATCCATTCCGACACCCTGTCCAGAAATTGTAGGGCCCAAATAGTCCACTTGTTGTAACCCAAAGGAACATTTAGAAAATTTTGCATAGAGCTGGTGCTTGTGCAACAGTTGCAGTACAACTTCTAAGTGTAGAAGATGTTCTTTCCATGAAGAGCTATATACCAAGATATCGTCAAAGAAAACCAAGACGAATTTTCGGAGAAACTTCTTGAAAACATCATTCATGAGGCTTTGAAAGGTGGTAGGCGCATTAGTAAGTCCAAATGGCATAACTAGCCATTCATAGTGTCCATGGTGGGTTCGAAAAGCAGTTTTATGGCGATCGTCAGCAGCAACAAGGATTTGGTGGTATTCGGCACGTAGATCTATCTTGGAAAAATAATTGGAGCCATATAATTCATCAATGAGTTCATCTACTGTTGGAATTGGAAAACTATCTTTGATTGTGATGGCATTGAGGGCCCTATAATCTGTACAAAAGCGCCATGTACCGTCTTTCTTTCTTACCAATATAATTGGGGAAGAAAAAGGACTAGTACTAGGGGTTATAATGCCTGTTGTCAACATCTCGTGCACCATGGTTTCTATTTGTTATTTTTGACTGTGAGGGTACCGATAAGGCCGCACCTTGACTGGTTGTGCATCATTAATCAAGGGAATGGCATGGTTATGAGACCGTGATGGAGGTAATCCTGTGGGCACAGCAAAGATACTTCGATAATGATGCAGTAACGTGACTAACTCGGGATCCATATCTGCAGGTAATTGCAACAAGGTGTCCTGAGGCGCATCTGTTGGCGTGTAGTGTAAAGTAAACACCTCAGCAAGGGCGTGAGTATTTTGCATTCTTCTGAGTTGATTAAATTGAGCAGGGCCAGGCAATTATTGTTGATCACCGTGTAAAGTAACAAATTGGTTGCCTTTGTAAAACTTCAAGGTAAGCTTGCTATAATGAGAAATGTGAGGGCCCAATGTAGCAAGCCATGCGGCGCCCAAAACCAAGTCTGCACCCGAAATTGGTAAAAGATATACAGGAAGTTTTAAGGAGTGACCTTGAACCATGACATCTAAATGCTTTACCAATCCTTCAGCAACTAAAGAATTACCATTTCCAACCAAGACTTGAAAATGAAGAGTAGGTTCCACGGTTAGTTTCAAACAATTTGCAATTCTGGGTTGCAAAAAATTGTCAGAATTTCCACTGTCCAGCAAGATCTGAACCACCATGCCATTAATTGTGCCTTGAAACTTCATAGTACCCAAGCCAAAAGAACCCTTGAGAGCATTATAAGACAAATGATGATCCTGTTGCACATCATCCGGAACATTATCCCTCTCAATTTGCAACTGAACTGTATCTTCATCATCCATATGTAACAACAAGTATTGTTTATTTGGGCACCGATGAGAGGGGTGGAACTTCTCATCACAAGTGTAGCATAAACCTTTCTCCCTCCGGAGCTGCATCTCTGCTGGGGAGATTCGTTTGATATTACCATGTTTTGGAAAAGTTGAATTTGGAGCAGGACTGGTAAGTAAGGGAGGAAGGGTGGTGGATTTTAGGGATTGTGAGGATGTGGGTTGTGTGTTTAGGCTAGGGTTGCTGTTTTGTCCGCGGAAAGGAGAAGAAGTGTGAAATGGTTTGTGTTTGGGCTGATATTTTTCCTCGAAAAGCTTGGCCAGGGAAACACAACATATCAATGTAGTAGGAGATTGAGCAATGACATCACGTTGGATTTCTGGTTTAAGGCCCCCAACAAAGCAATCCATCAAAGCGTCACTGGTAACTCCTTGTACTCTATTGGCAAGGGCAGTGAATTTGGTATAATAATCATGCACAGAGCCTACTTGGGCTAATTTGAATAGCTGGGATCTAGTGCATTCATAAGGAGAAGGACCAAATTCAAGTTCTAAAACACGAGTAAAGTCAATCCAAGACTGAAAGGGAAGAGATCGATTGGTCATTTGAAACCAAGGAACTACTTCTTTTTCCATGTGAATGGCAGCAATAGTAAGACGTTGAGCATCCGCAGTATTGTAATAATCGAAAAATTGCTCTGCCTTAAAGATCCACTGAAGAACTTCTGATCCGTTAAAGCGAGGAAAATCAAGTTTTACATTTCGAACCTGAAAGGGTGGAGGAGGTGGCATACTCCCGCTGGAATGAAGGCCTTCTACATTGCGATTGAAAGTCCCCCAGTACCACTATTCTGCTTCAATAAGGTATCAACCACAGATTCCAAGGTTTCAAAAGGAGTCCGATTTTCTTGTCGATCCGCTTCAAGCATCTCCAAAAGCTTAGCCACGTTCACCGATAATTCTTTAAGACGTGTATTTTCTGCCATGTCCGATGGATGAAAGCACCAAATGTAACAAGTAAAGAAACGAGAGAGAAGCACAAGCAATTATTGAAAAATACTCCTTGTATATCCACCCAGAAAGTTTGCTGAAAACAAGGAATATTCTAGGTACTGAAACAGAATTTGCAGAAAGGAAAATTCAGAGAATGTCAGAGCCGTATAAGAAGAAAGACAGTCTTCTCCCC
>Ga0214542_1010546_pt1 | contig 13399 bp, 6 predicted proteins | sample CNSS1metaG_FD_160096 | JGI IMG/M metagenome (GOLD analysis project Ga0214542, IMG submission 160096) | Root nodule microbial communities from cowpea collected in UCLA plant growth center, Los Angeles, California, USA - CNSS1 | ecosystem: Host-associated > Plants > Roots > Nodule | place: USA...
TATATACATATACATATATGTATGTATATATATACATATATGTATATGTATATATATGTATACATATATATACATATACATATATATACATATATATACATATACATATATATACATATATATATATATATATATATGTATATATATATATATATATATATATATATATATATATATATATATATATATATATATATATATATACATATATATATATATATATATATATATATATATGTATATATATATATATATATGTATATGTATATATATACATATATATATACATATACATATATATATATATATATTCATATATGTTTATTCTGTTAAGCTTACCCTATCAACTTGTGTTTGGCGATGATCGTGTACGCGGTACACGTGAGCAGATGATGTTGTTGTAGGTGGTTCTGGTGAGGCTTAGCTACGAAGCGGGGATAGCTTGGGATGTTTCATAATGGAATTTTATTTCATGATTTTAATCAGTTGTAAACATTTATGTTATGAGACTTTCATTTTATAATGGATGAATACTCGTTTTTTATTTCAGTTATTGTTATCACGAAATAAAGTTTTAATTTTCCCACGTTTTGGGAAAGAATGTTTTATTAAATGACGAGTATTTATTAATTTTCTTATTTTATTATTTAAATCCGTAATATCCAGTCGGGATGTTACAAATATATCTTGCTAGTTATACTTGACCTGATACAACATTTGTTGTAAATTTGTGAGCAAGATATAGTTCTTCACATACAAGAAGACATTAGATTGGAGTAAAACATATACTTTGTTACCTTAAGGGTACTATGAATATGAACTTATTTTATCCAAATGATTCAAAATAAGATCTAATGGGTTATGCAAATGCATGTTATTTATCATATCCTCACAATGTCACAATGGTGGATCACAAACAGGATATTTGTTCATATGTGGTATCACAAATGATTTCATGACAGTTTATGAAACAAACCATAACAGTAACATCGTCTAATCATACAAAATTTTTATTATTACATGAGGTAAGTTGTGAATGTGTTTGGTTAAGGTCTATAATTCAACTTATGCAAGAAACTTGTGGCTATCCCAGACAAAGTTGGAATCAACAACCATATATGAAGACAATAGTGTATTATTTAAATGAAAGGATGATATAGATATCCAAAAGATTCATTTATGTGAAAGTCTGGCAGATCTATTTCTGAAGTCTTTGCCAAGGAGAACTTTTGAGCAAAGAATTCACAATTTTGGACTTCGTCATCTTAATGATGTAAGTTTACATGAGAGGGATAAATAGAATATGTTATGAACATTATTGTATTAAATAATACAAGATGTTGTACTATTTTTCCTTCACTAAGTTTTTATTCCAAAGGTTTTTTTACTAATAAGGTTTTAACAAAACCATTCTCTTATCAATGGACACCCAAAGGGGAGTGTTATGAACTAATGGTCGTCCATTGATTTGATACAGTTACTCATATGATAAATATGATTAATACTCATATGATTTATTACTTTTTATGTAAATATTTATATTAACTATTTGATTTATATCCTTTATGGGTTACATGTTGCATCTACAAATATGACTCTTTCTATCAATAATAAGACACACAGAAAAATTGTCCCCCTTCTTTCATTCTCTATTCTTCCTTTTATTATTAGCTTTATTTCATAAGACCAAATTCTTTTTCGGCATTAGGAAAAATGGTGGAAAATTATCAAAGTTCTCATATTATCAAATAGAACCATTTTAAATATAGCAAGAGTTCATTAACTTAATTTCTAATATGATGTATTTCCCTTAATTATTGGTATTTTAATTTTTTCCCTTTAAAAATTTAAAGTCTATTATATATATATATATATATATATATATATATATATATATATAATTTTTTTTTAATTTATGGCCTTTAGTCTGGTCAAAGTTTACCAAAGAATTGATAGCATTAAAGATAATTTATTTTATTTTGTTCTTATAAATTTTACTTCTATTAATATATTATAATATTTTTTCATTTTCATTTTCATTTATATTTTTAAAATTAAATTTTTACGTTAAGTTATTTTATAAAATTACATACACTAATGGTTTCATATCATTGACTATTCTTATACAAATTGGTGTCCAACCCATAGGAGTCAAATGATTTAGCACAACTTAATAAAATTATTTCTAGGAAAATTATTTTTAACATAAGGACAATTTAATCATTTTTTAAATATATAAATAATTTTTGGTTAAATTACTCTTTTGATTCTTTCATTTGTTAAATAATATTAATTGGTCTTCAAATTTTTTTTTCTTCTTAATTTGATTCTATTTTTTAAAAAATATTCAATTTAGTTATTACCATTAATTTTGTTCAAACAATATTAAAATCAATACCAAATGTGTTTCTTTAAATTTTTTAATTATTTTAAATTTATTTTAATTTCTTTTTTAAATAAAAGAATTATTTAACCTTAACTTTTTTATTTTATTTCATCACATTTTAACTTTGTTTTCCTTTATTTTCTATTCTCTACTCTGAACCCGAAAAATTCAATTTTTAATATATATTTTCACACCTAGTCGAAATAAAACATAAACAAAAGAAACGCTAATAATATACCCTTTTATATTATACTAAAATGATATTTTTTAATTTTAAATTTTAATTAAAAAGATAGAAAAGATTATAAATAAAAAGTATATCAATGTATAAAAAGTTTCACGTTACCGTTGCAACCACATGACTCTTCTTCCTTATTCTGATCCGTGAACCTACCTCACACAGGGTTTTCAGATTGCCAAATTGATGATGAGACTGTTCGATGCGCACTGTCACCTGCAGGATCCCAGAATTTTCAGCAAGGCACAGCAGATCATAAAAACCACACAAGACACAGGCGTTGTGTACTTTGTCGTTAATGGGGTCTGCGAACAGGATTGGCACTCTGTGAAGCACATGGCCGAAACTTTCCCTTGCGTCATACCTTGCTTCGGACTCCATCCATGGTGAAGTCCAATTGTTTGTGTTTTTGTTTCTGTTTCTGGGTTAGTTCAATTGGATTCTGTTTATGGGTTTTATATCTAATTTTATGCGGTTACAGGTATGTGAAAGAACGGAGTCCCAGTTGGTTCAAAACGTTGAGAGAGTATTTTGATTCTACACCATCTGCTGCAGTTGGAGAGGTAATTGTATGGTTCTATGACCAAAGGGGTGCATGGAAACTGAAACGGTAGGAATTTTTTTTAGTTGGTTCAAACGAGAGGTAATTGCATGGAAAGTTGGTTCAAAACTCTCCCTTTTTTATTAGTTTTTCTATCAGTAGGAATTGAACTTATGTGAGAGCTCATATTTCAATCAGCTTATAAATATATTATAATAATAATACTGGCAGAATTGTTTATAGGAAAATATTTAACTTTTTTTAGAAAAATAGTAAGCACCACATTCCTACTGTACTATTACTGATTATCACTTCTAATTTGTTTTACTTTCATACTAAAGTGAGTCTACATAGATCGCCCTATCCATAAAACTGCACCGCATCTTAACACCCTTGAGCATGTTTCCCCAATTAAACCAACCACCTATCATCATCAACAATAATGAGGAAGAAACTTAACTCACAGCATATGGATCCTGTATGTCCTTCTGGAGCAGATAAAAAACATGCAAAAAACGAGCGTTGCTGATATGTGCTGCATAATGGCAAACATAAATGCACAACCATTACTTATAATTGGCCATTACATCAAAACAATAAAGCTTAGAAATAAAGAAACCGTACACAGGAGACAAATGTATGAAATTGATTTCTCCAACCACATGCTTTCAATCCATGATCCCACTGGTCAAAATGAAGAGCACAGTGCCACGAAAGTATAGTCCAATTCCATACCAATTCAATGGTGAATGAAGTGGGAATCACAATTTTACTGAAGCTGATCAAGAATGAAGGAACTCGTTTTTCTTTTCTCATTCTCTTCTTTCTCCCACCAAAGTCTGAAATTCACACTCTCTTGTTGAAATAGAAGTACCCGCTCACCACTTTGATTTAGTGAAATAAATGGGCTTGACAAGTTTGAGATTTTTGTTTGGATGCATAGTTAGGAGTCCAATGCAACACATCCCCCCCTTTAACTATATGGAGGTGATTGACAATTTGATTATCTAACAACACGCCTTTGACTTTTACCATGATAGTGCCTTAGTCATCATATCAATACCATTGTCATCAATACGAACATCTAGCCAAATCCAACAACTTTGAATAAAAGCTTCACTTTATCCAATAATCCCTTTGATCAATATGTTTGAACCCAAAATGAAAAGTTGGACTTTTACAAAGATGAATAACACTTTGACTGTTCATAAATAAGGAATAGTTGTCTTGTACAAAACCAAACTCTTATAAGAATTTCTTCAATCATACAAACTCTTTGCGTGCTTCAGTAATGACAATGAAGTCTGCTTCTATAGTAGACAATGCTACACACCTATGTAGCCATGGTTATCAAAATCATGAGGCAACTTGTTTCATTCAAGTTTACATTCTGACACCCTCGAACCTAGTTAACTCGCACGTAGAAAATTTTTATAGTAGGCTCATTTAAACTTGAATAAACGAATTCAAATCGTAACTATAGAGGTGATTCAACGAGCTTAGTTGGACAATAGAAAAAAAGCCAAAATTGAAATTGGATTTGTTTGTTTCTAGGTCGATTTATGCAAAATAGACCTAAGGAACAATTTCATGGTTTAGTGGTTCACGCTTTTGCAAGTTTTTGTCTATTTCGGTTGTTGATGTTGCATTCTTTTATCACACGAAGAGAAACAACTTCAAATCACTTGTATGGCAAAGATATCTCAAAATTCATATCATAACATTCTAATGTTCTCTTTTTAGATTTGGCAAAAATCGACTAGTTATACCAACAATACATGCAATATCTAGTCTTATACATGTTGTTGCATACACCAAACTATCCATTGCATATGTATGAAGAACTATGGTCAAATGTATGTTCTAAACTTCATGTGAAGGACTTTTGTTTGACACTTAGTTCTAAATAAATTGCAAGAGGAATGCTTACATTAATATTTTCCATTTGGAATATTTTCAACACCATAAGATAGCCAAAATTTCTTCTCCTTTCTATCACATGTGATATTTATTCCAAGAATCTTTTTAGTAGCTTCCATGTCTTTTATGGAAAATGACTAGCTCAGTTGCTTCTTTAACTTGTCAATCCTGGAATAATTTTCACACCAATAAACATGTCATCAACATACAACAATAGGATAAGGAAGTCATCAAGAAACTTTCTAACAAAATGCAGTGGTCATAACTATTGCCATCAAGTGGTGGGGAAACTAACGCAATGTTCATATTTTCAGTGGGATGTATGTAACACAAACTTGCCTGGTTATGTGAGGGGTATAGTGGGATTTATGACACTATAGTTACAACTTGAATTTCTAGGTATGATAGATTTGCATTGTAAAACCCTTAGTTTGAGCTCTTGATTCCATTACAAAAATATAGTACAATAATAATGACAAAGAATCGAAATGAAGCATTGATAATTTTGCTTGAGGTTCTTCGTATACACAAGCCCTATTTATACAAAAGGATACTAAAATAAAGTAAAAGAAATGTGAGTTAGTTGTAGATCAACTCAATCATTACTTACAAACCCTACGAGTGTTAAACACATGGTTACTAATTTGCTTATCTAATACCCTTAACCTCTTTCTCAAGGTCTAATTATTTTATGGGTTCTTGTAGTTAAAAAGAACTTTCTTGTTTCTTGATGATGGAATGTCGTAGGCCAAGGGACCAATAATTAGGGTTATGGCTAGAAGGATACATGAAGATTGGGCCCCTATTGACCTCAATAAGCTCAAATTACTCTTAACATGGGTCATATTTGTCATGTAATATATTGATAGAGTAGGCATAAAAAGATTTGTATTTGGACCAAGTAGTCTAGGATATTTGTGCTAGTAGACTAGGGCATTTTGTGCTTGTATTTGGGACTTGTAGTGTAGAGTTGTAGATAGCTAAAGGATTCTTGCTACAGTTTAAATTGGGCTCATCCAAGTCCAATAGAATTTAAGCCTAACTCAACCCCACAAAATCGGCTTGTAAGGTGAGGTTTGCACCCCACTTATATATTATGAATTGGCCTTATTTCTAGTGGATGTGAGACTTCCAACACATCCCTCACGCCGAAGTATATACATCTCGTGAGTGGGACCAGAAATGAATGGGTGGTCCGTTAGCGGCCCGATATCGAGTGAAGCAGAATGTCCAAGAAAGCTCACTAGGATAGGCTCTAACCTGGCTCTGATACCATGTTAGAAGTGGGTTTTAAGCCTAACTTAACCCCACAAAACTGGCTTGTAAGGTGAGGTTTGCACCCCACTTATATAATGTTAATTGGCCTTATCTCTAGTCGATGTGGAACTTTCAACACACCCCCTCACGCCGAGGTATATTCATCTTGTGCGTGGTAGTAGAAATTAGTGGGTGGTCCGTTAGCGGCTCGATAGCGGGTCGAACAGAATGTCCAAGAAATCTCGCTAGGATAGACTCTAACCTGGCTCTGATACCATGTTAGAAGTGGGTTTTAAGCCTAACTTAACCCAACAAAATCGGCTTGTTAGGTGAGGTTTGCACCCTATTTATATATTGTGAATTGGCCTTATCTCTAGTCGATGTGGAACTTCCAACACACCTCCTCATGCTGAGGTATATTCATCTCGTGCGTGGGACTAGAAATTAGTGGGTGGTCCGTTAGCGGCCCGATAGCGGGTCGAACAAAATGTCCAACAAAGCTCGCTAGGATAGACTTTGACCTGGCTCTGATACCATGTTAGAAGTGGGTTTTAAGCCTAACTTAACCCAACAAAACCAGCTTATAAGGTGAGGTTTGCACCCCACTTATATATTGTAAATTGGCATTATCTCTAGTCGATGTGGAACTTCCAATACACCTCCTCACGTCGAGGTATATTCATCTCGTGTGTGGGACTAGAAATTAGTGGGTGGTCCGTTAGCGGCCCGATAGTGGGTCGAACAGAATGTCCAAGAAATCTCGCTAGGATACGCTCTAACCCGGCTCTAATACCATGTTAGAAGTGGAATTTAAGTCTAACTCAACCCCGCAAAACCGGTTTGTAAGGTGAGGTTTGCACCCCAGTTATATATTGTGAATTGGCCTTATTTGTAGTCGATGTGGGACTTCCAACAGAAAGCTTAGACCAGTCATGGAGGGAACTTAGGGCACATGCTGCACATTGTTCACATGTTCAAATGTGTAAAGCATGAGTGCACAAGTGGCATTTGATCCACTTTGTGTGGCACCTATCTATGGAGCACGAGGGGAAACTCAATTTGAATTTTCCTCCCTTTTTCTCTTCAAGATCCAGCCAATTACTCCTATAGATAGGAGCGTTCATCTCTTGTAATTTCATCTTTGAATGAGTAATGAATTGATGCCAAAATGTGTCTTCAACTTGTTCAAGAGTCACTCTAGGATAGACTTCCGCTTGAGAGTTTCTCACAAGACACCTTGTGGGGCTAGCTTCCTTTAGCTTCTCCATTTGAGGCCCTCAATCCGCCACTCTTCCCATCCTAAGTCCAACCTTCCACCACTTCAACTAATCTCCTTCATCAAGGAATCCATCAATTTTTATACTTAATTATCCCTCTTTAGTTCCGAGATATATACCTTTTAATCCCCCTTTTGTCTTTCTTTTATAAGGATTTAAAGAGATTAAAATGATGTGTAGGGACTAAAGAGAATTAAAAATGATGTATGTAGGGACTAAAAGGTTTTAATATATTTAGTTTTAGTCCTTTACTTATAAAGATCTAATACCTTGTCAATCACTATATTTTGACAGAAACAAAGGTTTCTAAGGGAAGGACTAAACAATGTATAAATGAGGAGACTAAAAAGGTATTTAATTTTGTTAGGCACTAAAACCAAATTTGAAGATATTTTGAAGGATAAAAACCATTTTATCATTGATTATTTGGTGTTTGAGACTTTCCCTTTCAATTGGTTCACTCTATGTGTTTTTTCTTTTCATGTTTCCTGCTGTAATTTCCATAATTTTTTCTCTGGTTTTATTTGACTATTGATTTTGTGAACCATCCTGTCTACAAGATTCTTGAACACTGATGTCACAAACAGTGACGTCATATTTTGAAAGTATAGAGAGTATATTAGATAGTTTAAGTTTAAGATGCAGGACAGGACAAACATCAGAGGTAGAGGGAGACCAAGATAGACTATAGGTGATAAAGTTTAGAAGGATTTAGAGGTTAATAGTTTGTTTATAGACATGATTTACGACAGAATAATATGGCATATGACTCTAGCAGTATAGAATACCAGTTACCAGGTTACTAGATTTTGTTTCAGCAATGAATGATTTCTTTTGAGACTTTCAGCTTATGCCTTATTTTTTATGCATGTTCAGTTTCTGTTTTTCTCTTTTAGATGCAGTCGGGTATCAAAATTCATCTAGGTGGCTTTAATGTTTTCGTACAGATATGCATATTCAATCATTTTTAATAAATTTATGGATGAAATTTCTTTTGGTCTTGTTTTCATGCATCTTTAAGTTACTATTTGATGTGATTGAGCTTTTGAATTTTCCTCAGATTGGCGTGGACAAAGGATCACATGGAAGGAAGATTGACTTTTCTGAGCAGGTTTCAGGGTGTTGTTTTATTTTTTGCCCATGTGTGTATTTTTCTGTTAATTTTGAAGCTTTAATAACTTCTGGTGGAGAAATAAGTATATGTATCTGCAATTTTGCATGTAACTAATGTGTTTTAATTATGGGGTTGTAGGTGTAGAGGGAGAGAATAGGTAGAAAAGAGACTCTAAATGATATTCTCTTGTGTATCGTGTTGTATTACAATATGATGCTGTTGTTCATGAAAGCTAATTCAGTAAGCCTTGTTTGTTGTAATAATAAATAATAATAACTAATGCATAGACATATAGTCACATTCACATATTTGCATTAATTTTCAAGAAACCCGAGTGTATACGTTGTGTTGTTTTATCTAGGAATCTTAATGGTTGGTGCCATTTTTGTTAATATCTCAGGCTTTACTGTCTAAAGGACAAAGTAATTTTCAAAAGACACTATGAAGCATAGTATTCAGGTTTCAAAATGGGTCAACCTACAATTAACTTTTATTTATATATTTAGAGTCATGATCAAAATTTTTGTGGTTTGTAAGGGTGCTTACTTGGGTCTAATGTCCTTAGAGTTAAGAATGTCAGTTGATTTATCAAATAGAGTTCTAGCATTCTAGAAATGGTGGAAACGTGGGGCTACTGAAAAGGAAATAACATTAAACTCTAACTTTAAGAGGAAACACTTTGACCAATCACGTCTAGGATGGAAGATGTCCTTTTCTGCAGAAGAATGTTCCTAGATTGTTGGCTATTAATGCATTGGGACATCTGTGCAGGTTGAAGTATTGAGGCAGCAGCTTGAACTTGCAAAAGAGTTGAACAAGCCAGCATCTATTCATTGTGTTCGTGCTTTTGGTGATCTTTTTGAGCTAATGAAGTATGAATATCTGTTCTTTCTTTAGTTTCAATTTCTACTGATAAACTGTAGGAAAGAGAGAAAGATTGAGCTAGGACCTTGTTTCCAAGACATCACAAATGCTTTATTTATATTGAGAAAAGGACATCAATGTAATAAATAGAAGAGATTTGATATCCTCTAAATAAAAATATGATATAGGAAATAGAACAATTCCCAGTAATACACATATAATCTAGTTATTCTTGATTATATAGGATTTGCTTTGTAATTCTATAATCTGGATATATGTTCTAGCTTGCTACAAATCTAATCAATGTCTGGTCCTTTTAGAGACTTAGTGAATATGTGAGCCAACTATTCACTATAGCTGACAAATTTAGTGGTGGTCTCCATCTTCTGACTCCGGTGTTTTTCTTTTGAAATAACAATCCACATCAATATATTTCTTTCTCTCATGAAAGATAGGGTTAGAGGTAATGTGTAATGCTGTTTGGTTGTCACATAAGGTACATTTGGGATCTTTCTTCAAATTGAAGCTTTTTGAGGAGTTATTTTAGCATATGAGCTCAGAAGTGACAAATGTCATTGCTTTGTATTCTACCTCTACACTTAATTTTGCCACAACATTTTGTTTCCTACTTTTCCTCAATATTAAGTTACTTGCAACACGAACACAATAACCTAAAGTGGAGCATCTATCACTTGGTGACCTTGCCTAGTCATTGTTAGAATACCCAACAGTTTGAGTATTTCTTTTATCTTCATAAATGAATCTTTGCTAGGAAGCATCTTAATATACTTTAGGATCCCTATAAATCTATCCCAATAGTTGACAAGGCGAGTTTAAAAATTAATTTACTACTCACAGCAAAGGTGATGTCACGACAAGTCACATTGAAGTAATTTAGTCTACTAACTAACCTTGTGTACCTCCTAGGACCAAAATACGGGTTTTCCTTGGTCGGGTACTAGTTTGACATTTGAGTTCATTGGTGTGTCCACATACTTAGCTTTTAACATCCATGTTTCTTTTAGAATGTTGAGCGCAGAATTTCTCTACGATATGTCCAAACCATTCTTGGATTGTGCAACTTCCATACAAGAAAATATCATTAGTGTCCAAGATATGTTGTTTGAAACTTTTGAGAGCAAGATATTGTTTTAGTCGCATATTATGAATCGTGATACTGAGGTACAACCCTATAATTAGACTTAGTGCTCAGTAGTAGGGTAGGGTCTTATATAACTCTCAAAGTGACTGTCAAAACTGGCAACAATAAAGTTGCCATAAAGAGTGTCAATCAAAAACGGTTTAATAGTGACCTTTGTAACTGACTAACAAAAAAAGTTGTTCCAAATAAGAGAATATTTTTCTACACTTAAGAGTTAACATATTTCTTCATATTATCACGATTTGTTTCCTTAATTAGCCTAGCCAGGATTATGATCGATAATATCAGTTCAGTGTTCCATTTTCTTTTATCTCTTTTCCTCCAAGATCTAAAGCTATGTAATTTCAAAATTTTATGTTTATAATTTGGCCACATTTTTTTAGCATAGTTTTGATACTTAATTCTCGTTATCTAAAACTTCAATTCAAGGGAATGCCATTTTGAAGTGGCATCTTTGAAATTTTTGCCTCCAAAATTTCAATATTTCCAGGTCTATGGGGCCTTTTCCTGCTGGGGTTATTCTTCATTCTTACCTAGGTTCTGCAGAGATGGTTCCTGAATTTTCCAAACTTGGTGCTTATTTTTCGTTCTCTGGGTTCCTTATGTCGCTAAAAGCGAATAAAGCAAAGAAAATGCTGAAGATGGTGATTTTCATCATTTCTGATATACGATTAATGTTGAATATAATTTGTACTATAAAGTTTATAAACAGTGACATTCTTATTTTCTATTCAATTTAGGTCCCTTTTGATAGGATTTTGTTGGAGACAGATGCACCTGATGCACTACCAGTGTCAAACATAGATTCTCTTCATTTTGTTGAAGGAGATACTTCTCTCACTGAAGAGCTTCTTCATGCTTCAACTTCTGGTTCTTCCCTCGGTAACTCATCTCATGTCTCGGGAAATGTTTCGAAGTTGCCAAAGGATATGCTCAATCATCCCGCAAATATTCATAATGTATGAACCTCAAGTAACTGTCACCTTGTGTTTTTAATTATATGATTCCCTTGAAGATATGTTAATATTTTTAATTAAAGATCGCAAAAATTCCGTAGTCTGAGCTTACTTTACGAGAAAAACAACAAACAATAACAAAAATGTTTCTGGTAATTATGAATAAATTAAATTGTATGGACCTCCCTTGTTACTTTCAAATCCTATCTTAACTATCTCTAGCTTCAAATTATACAGAAATTTGTAGGTTTCTTTTACTTCAAAGTATACAATCCTTCGATACATATATTACCAAGGATAATTTCAACTTTGATTAAATAATAACAAAAAATTTCTTAAAGGATTGTATCTTAGTTTTCTTTTACGTTTACGAGGGTTTCACTTCTCACATTGTGTTAGTAAGAATGACAGACCTCAAACTAAACGAGCAGGGACATTTGCTATCATTGTGAAGAAATAGTGATAAAGTACTGAATTTTAAGTATTGTAGAATGCATGTAATGAATGTTTTTATGTTTACTGGAACCTTTTTTTGCTAGATTTACATTTTTCAATTCATTATACTCGCAGGTACTTGATTACGTTGCATCTATGCTAGAAATTTCGAAAGAAGAACTAGCTGAATTAAGTTACCAGAATGCAGTCCGGTTATTATCCTACGAGGGTTCCAAAGTACTTCTAAAGTAGACAAAACAGGTTCTTGTAAGAAACGATTCTTATCTTGGAAAGTTTTTGCTTTAGGAAGTTCCAACTGGATTTCATCTAAGTACGAGCACAGATAGATTACAGCAACAGTTTGCTAACGTGTATGATATATACGCTGTATGCCTGCCAGAGTTTATTACTTTCAATATATCTAAATTAAAGGTACAAAGTTTTGGGAATAATTTTACTATTTCGATGCATGAAGGCTTTTAATTATGTATGACTTGAGCAGTGAGATGTTGATGGAGTCCTCTCCGAACAAGGTGAGAAGCTCAAGGGTACGGAAGCTTTGTGGTTGTTAGATGATATAATATTGTGTTTAATAGTTGGGCTCAGCCCATTATGTATTTCTAGGATTTGGCCCATTATCAATATACATAAATTGTCCTTTGTATAGGGTTTACACAAGGGAGATTAATCCCAAAATCCTATTTCATCTTATTTTACATGGTATATAGAGCTTAGGTTAGTTTACTACAGCCACCGTCCCGCTGCCGCTCATTGCCGTCGTCACCGTCGCCTCCGTCGCTGTCGTTGGAGCTGCAGTTTTGACCGACGACCAGACGGTTTTGTTCGTCTCGGCCAGGCGACTCCAACGCCGCAGAGATCGCCGCCATCGGAGTTCTCACGCGCCTCCACGCGTCGCCGCAAGCTCCGGCAGCCGCCACCTCTCCGTCGCGCGTGACGGCGCGTCGCCGGTCGTTTTCTGCGCCGATCAACTTCGCCTGAATTGCCTTCTTGAGCTCTTTCTGAATCTGTGGTTGTTGTTTCAATCGGAGCACCTTGAATTTTTAGGGTTTCTCCCTCTACGGTTTCTTTCGCTGCCAATTCGGGTGTGTTATCTTCAAGCACTCCGCTGTCTGAACCCTCTATTTATACCAACTACGTCAATGTGCATTTATCCATTGACAAGTTGGATGGCACAAATTACGCGACATGGGCATCCGATATCAAACTTTGGCTCAAGAGTCAAGGATAT